>JADMIO012770917.1_pt1 | contig 85670 bp, 83 predicted proteins | sample 8958161 | NCBI WGS metagenome assembly JADMIO01 (sample SAMN16585339, study PRJNA669376) | soil metagenome | isolation source: Crop rotation soil | place: USA: Cullars Rotation, Alabama | collected 2011 | reverse complement strand
ATTTATTATTGCAATTTAAATCAATATACATTATACATTATACGAAGTTATATTCGATGCGGCCGATCTAGCAGAAAGTCAAAAGCCTCCGACCGGAGGCTTTTAACTTCTGTCACCTAGGTTACGCCCCGCCCTGCCACTCATCGCAGTACTGTTGTAATTCATTAAGCATTCTGCCGACATGGAAGCCATCACAAACGGCATGATGAACCTGAATCGCCAGCGGCATCAGCACCTTGTCGCCTTGCGTATAATATTTGCCCATGGTGAAAACGGGGGCGAAGAAGTTGTCCATATTGGCCACGTTTAAATCAAAACTGGTGAAACTCACCCAGGGATTGGCTGAGACGAAAAACATATTCTCAATAAACCCTTTAGGGAAATAGGCCAGGTTTTCACCGTAACACGCCACATCTTGCGAATATATGTGTAGAAACTGCCGGAAATCGTCGTGGTATTCACTCCAGAGCGATGAAAACGTTTCAGTTTGCTCATGGAAAACGGTGTAACAAGGGTGAACACTATCCCATATCACCAGCTCACCGTCTTTCATTGCCATACGAAATTCCGGATGAGCATTCATCAGGCGGGCAAGAATGTGAATAAAGGCCGGATAAAACTTGTGCTTATTTTTCTTTACGGTCTTTAAAAAGGCCGTAATATCCAGCTGAACGGTCTGGTTATAGGTACATTGAGCAACTGACTGAAATGCCTCAAAATGTTCTTTACGATGCCATTGGGATATATCAACGGTGGTATATCCAGTGATTTTTTTCTCCATTTTAGCTTCCTTAGCTCCTGAAAATCTCGATAACTCAAAAAATACGCCCGGTAGTGATCTTATTTCATTATGGTGAAAGTTGGAACCTCTTACGTGCCGATCAGATTAAAACGAAAGGCCCAGTCTTTCGACTGAGCCTTTCGTTTTATTTGACCATGTTGGTATGATTTAAATTAATACGACTCACTATAGGGTCAGTGCGGCCGCGACTTCAAGTCACGTGAATTCCAAGCTTCGGATCCCACTGTGCTGGAAAGCCGAAGAAAGAAAGAAAATAAAAGAAGAAGAGGATGTAAACAAACAACTCTATGGAGTTGGGAGTGATCCTTACAGAAGAGATGATTCGTCCTTAGGCGAAGTGCATATAATAAAAAAAGCCTACAAAAGCATCATTTTCAGCAATTCCATCATCACTGTGATATTTGAAGACGGACTTGTGATAAGCAAAGCAAATGTAGACAGGAAGTTTTTGGATGATGTAAGAGCTGCACAGAGCGAAACAGAAATATTGGCTATGTTCATCAGTGGAACTGCTGTAGACACAACTCCTGTAGATGAACCATCTCCTGAAGAAGTGAAGATAGTGAAAGCAGAAGCACACATATTGGCCAGAACAGGAGATTTTGAATTTGCTGGGGAAAACATATTTATGAACAACATTCCCCTTCCCCTCCCTCCTGCTGTGTTAGCAAGCTTCATAGAATTCACAGAAAAGAACGATGTAGAAGCTTATAATGCATTGAAAATGTTTTGGTTATGGACTTCTCTCAATCCTATAGAGAATTCCAGAAGGGATTTGTTGAATTTCGTTAGGAAGAATGAAGTGAGCATCACCAAGAACGGACTTTTGGTGCTGTATAGAAGACTTGTGAAGAACACTCAGCAGGATGACAGCTGTGCAAAATTCATCTCAGAGTGTTTCGTTAAGGTGAAAAAGTGGAAAAAAGGAGCTAAAAACTTCAATGTGTGGAGAAATGCTGATGGGACATTTAAGCTACTACCCAAGACCACAAGACAATTGGAGGGAGCTGAAAATATGGGCGGATTGGACAGTTTGTATAAGAATGTTGATGCTTTGTCTAAGGATATGTACACGGACAAGTACACAAAGACAAAGAAGATAAGTTTGGGCTCTATTTATGCAGAGGATGAGGACAAAATCAACCTAGATAATGGGCAGAATTGTGGTGCTGGCTTGCATGTAGGCTCTAAAAGCTTTGGATTTGATAGCTTTGGAGATGTAGGTGTGGTGGCTTTAGTTAATCCAATGAAGGTTAGAAGTGTGCCAAAAAGCTCAACAAATAAGATGAGAGTGAGTGAAATGTTCATTGTAGGTGTGTATGATGAGCAGAAATTCAAGAACTCCAATGACGATGGATTGGAAGACTATTCAGATGTGTATTCCAATTCCACGCTGGATGATCTTAAAAAAGCTGTAAAAAATCAAGATTTTTCTGGATTCTCTTGTAAAAATAACAACATTCCACTATCTTTGCAGAATGTGGAAAAGGTGACAAGTGAGCTTAGAAACAGGATTAAACAGTTATAGAATAAAATGCAAAATACCGGTAGATACTATCTTTACAGACACATAAGGTTGGATAAGAATGAGCCTTTCTATATAGGTGTAGGTAGTAAAAACAAATGTGATATTACCTACAATACTTATGGAAGGGCTTATTCTAAACACCATAGAAATAATATATGGAAAAGTATAGCAAGTAAGACAGATTTTGAAGTAGACATCTTATTGGAGGATAATGATTTAGCATTTATATTTGAGAAGGAAAAGGAGTTTATTAAATTGTACGGGCAAATAATATACAAATCTGGAACCTTGGCAAATATAAGTGTTGGAGGAGATAAAACGACATTAGGATTAAAAATGTCCAGTGAGACTAAAAATAAAATTTCAAAAGCGAAGATGGGTTCAAAATCATTCTGGAAAGGTAAGAAAATGCCGGTAGAAGCAAGAAAGAAAATGGCTACCTCTAAACAAAAATATGTAGTGTCAAAGTATGATTTAAATGGAAATATATTAGAAACTTATGAATCTATAATGGAAGCAGAAAGAAAAACTGGATGTTTTAGACACGGAATAATTATGTGTTGCAAACTAAAAAGAAAAATATCCAAAGGATTTCTGTGGAGATATGGAAACAAAGAAAAAATAGAAAAATATGAGAAAGCGAAGATCGAAAGTTAAAAGAGCAAGAAATGATACTACATACAAAGCAAGAGGGCTAGAAAAAAAGAAGAGAGAAAGAAAAACCAAAGCCCCTAAGACAAGAAACATGCAAACAATGTCTGAAAGTGAGTTTTGGAGTTTTATACGTAGTGCTCTTCGTAATCGAACGAGATTTTGGAAACCAAGGTTGGAAGCTCTCAAGAGAGCAAGAAGAGTGTATAATGGCCCTAATAAAAGGCAAAAATGGGAGTTCAAGTGTGCTATATGTGGAAACCACTTCAAACAGACACAAGTGGAAGTAAACCATATTATTCCAGCTGGCTCCCTAAAATCAAAAGAAGACCTTCCTTCCTTCGTTGAAAACCTGTTTTGCGAAGTGGATAATTTAGAAGTGGTATGTAAAACATGCCACAAAGAACATCATAAAAAGCAAGAAAATGTATTACAGTAATTTGAAAGTGTATAACGATAAAGGGCAGAGAGTGGCTGTGTTCGGTGCTCCAATAGGAGCTGTTGGTGAGTTTGATGCAAGTGGTGCCACTCCAACACATTGGAATGCAATTGAAGTGTTTGAGGTGACGTGCTCCAAGAAAGATCAATTCTCCAAGAAATTAGCAAAAGAATTGTGGGATAAATATAATACAGAGAAGGACAAATTTGATGGAAAATGTAACAATTGTGTCTACCACCCCAAAATTCACACCATCGCTCCAGAAGACCCTAAGAGACCTAAATGGAGTTTTCTTAAATATGTAAACGACACTTTCCACAAGGAGAGGCTTGTTGTTGTGAGTCCAGCAGAAGGACTTAATGTGAAGAATGTGAAGACATTCATCAATCAGAAGACAAAAGAAGTGTACATTAAAATATTAGCAAAATGGCCGTCGAAGGAAGCTTAAAACAAGAAGTTAAAGCTATTGAAGTTCCCGAAGTAAAATATCGGGAACTCAAGGCTTTGAACTATTCAATGATAGTTAAATTCAGCAAGAGTCCTGCTGAGTTTGTAGATGAATTCATCCTTGGAAACCCTAAAGATGATGATGAAGATACAGCTAGTACATTAATAGGGAATGCTGTAGATGATATATTGCTCACTTACAAGGGAGATTTTGATGAGTTTGACAACAGGTTTTCAGAGAAATACGCTCTGTATACAGGAGAAGATGTTGGAACAAAACAAGTGTTTGTTCTAGCAAATGAACTGTTTAAGGTGACAAAAAGAAGCCCAGATGAAGATTTTAAACAGCGATTTATATGGGCTTTTGATAATGTACAGAAGCAGGGGAAATACAAGGGTAAGAAGATGGACTATGCCCTACAGGATTTTGATGAGAACGCTCTCACATATTTTCAGACAAAGATAAATAATATAGGGAAAATGGTGATTAGTCAGGGGCTTTTAGACAAAGCAAAAAAGATTGCTAGTCAAGCTCTTACAGATGATTTCACCAGAAATATATACGATTGGAATTTACAGGAAGATAGCTATGTGAAGCTATTTAAAGTGCCTATTACATTCATTTACAAAACTATAGATGGAGAAATTGAGGCAAAATGTGAGGTGGACAGCATGGAAATAGATCATGTGAGAAAAGAGATAATTCCAATGGATACCAAAACAACATATGATAACACTCTCTTCCCCTATTCATATTTAAAGAACAAGTATTTCATTCAGAATGGTTGGTATACAGACGGTATTTCAGATTGGAAGAATGTAAATGGAATGAATGATTATAAAGTGCTTCCATTTCAATTCAATGTGTTTGATACTTCTGGCACTGGTAGAAGACCTCTTAAATATAAAACTACAGAAGAAATGTACAAGAATGCGTGGAAGGGATTCAGAATAGGAGGAATAGACTACAAAGGAATTGGTGAACTCGTAAGAGACATCATCTGGAGTAATTCATCCGGTAATTGGGGAGTGGGAAAGTCAGCATTTCTAAACAATGGTGTAATACAAATGTCATGATTGAACAAATTATAAAAAACAACAATGCTTCTACATTATTCATGCTCACTCCCGTTAGTGGGCATGAGAAAGATACATTGTTGGAATACCAACTTATTAATTCCTATCTAAAAGATGTCAACAGGGACGATTTAGGAGACAATCTTCTATTTGTACTGTTTAAGCCTGATGATATGGAGTTTTTTGAGTTGTTTTTGTACACAGAATCCGCTAACAATGAAAACTATGTAGAAGACTATGATTATGCAGGAGGATATATTGTGCTGGTGTATAAAGTGCCAGATTGGTTGAAGGAAGATTTTGAAAGGTTTAAAAGAGGAGAATATTCTAAATTTTCAATGAAAACCAAAAACCTGTTCTCTAAAACAATTTCTATGAGAACAGGACTGAAAACTGTCACTACAATTCAATGGGATGTGTTCAGCAAAAGCGAAGAATTAAGAAAAGATTTGGAAGCTTATGTTGGGCAGCCTATTTCTAAGGACACCGAGCTATATAGTGCTCCTAACACAGATAGAGAAACATTAGATATAACAAAATTCAGAAATTATGTCGAAACACTTGAGCCCGCTGCAAACAGCCTTGAAGTCACTCAAAGAGGAGGCGAAGAAGCATCCAGAACAAATGATACCACTAAAAGATGCTGAAAGGATAGTGGAGGATATGGAAATAAGAATGATAAATGAAATGGAAATTCCAGCATTTAATATTAATGAGGAGGATCAAGATGGATATTAAAACTTTAACAACGAATTTTCCTAAAAGTGTGGCGGCTCTCAAGAAATGGGGAGCGGAGCTGTTAAAGGAGCAGCAATTGAAGGTTATTGAGGCTGCTCCCGAACCTTTTAAGGAAGCCTACAGGAAAGCAGAGCCTGTGAAGTTCACAGATGATATGCTTGAAGGATTTATAGCTTTCTATCCCAGAAGACTATTAGACTTTTTTGATGCGCAAGGGATATATATGTCAATAAAACATTCATCTGTAGGATTTTCGTGGGACTTGGATGGAGAACACGATCCTTGGCCACATGAGCAAACGAGACAAGAAGCTGAAATAAAAGCATTTACAAAAGCTTTTGAAATATTAGAACAGAAAGCATGACAACAAAAATATATGCTTTAATTTGCCCCTTCACTGACACAATTAAATATATTGGGAAGGCAAACAACCCAGAAAGACGACTTAGAGACCATATGTACGATGTGAGAGATATGGATGCTGAGAAAGCTTTATGGGTGAGACAGATGAAAGCACAAAAGAAAAAACCTTCCTTAGAAATATTGGATGAAGTGAGCATAGGAGAATGGGAATTCTGGGAATAGTTTTACATAGGATATTATAAATCTTTGGGAATCAAACTATTAAATAAAAGAGCCGGTGGTAATGGACTCACCTTCGCCTCCTCCCAAACATTTAAGAAAGGAAACACAGAATGGAAAAAAAGAACAACATGGATGTAAAATTAGTAAGTGTAACAGATAGTGTGTTACAAGTAGGTGAAACTGGAGAGTTTGTAACGAGGAAATTATCATATGAAGATTTGATAGTGTATATAGCCAGAGTGAGTAATCCTTCCAACCAGATGAATACTGAAACCTCAGATAGACTCCTTAAATACTTGATTAAGAACAAGCATTGGAGTCCGTTTGAGATGGTGGATATGTGTGTGGAAATAGTAACATCACGAGGTATAGCTCAGCAAATCCTTAGGCATAGGAGTTTTAGCTTTCAGGAATTTAGTCAAAGGTATGCAGAAGCCACTGATTTTGAGCCTATACAATTGAGAAAGCAGGCTGAGAAAAACAGGCAGAGTAGTACAGAAGAATTTGATCCAATTGTTCATGAGAAGGCAATTTCTACAGAACATTTGGGAATGAAAGGATTTCTAGTTAGAAACCACAAGGCTTCAAAGATGATAGAAGATCATTTGGACAACTCTAAATGGCTATATAATCAACTACTTGAAGCAGGTGTAGCTAAGGAATGTGCCCGTTTCATCCTCCCTTTAACAACACAAACAAAGATATATATGAAGGGGAGTGTTAGAAGCTGGATACATTATTTAGACATAAGAACAGACGAACATACACAATTAGAGCATAGACAAATTGCTCTGAAAATCAAGGAGATATTCATGGGGATATTTCCTAATATATCAAAAGCGTTATGGGAAAATTAATATTATATATAGATATGGATGGTGTGATTGCAGACTTTGATAAAGGTGTGCAATCTATTGAACCGGGAATGTTATGGGATAGGGAGAATGTAGATAGAGTTTGTGAAAACAACCCTAGAGTGTTCTCCACGTTGCCAGAAATAGAAGGTGGAATAAGTGCCGTTCAGAAACTAGCAGTTAAATATGATGTATTTTTTCTCTCCACTCCTATGTGTAATATTCCTGAAAGTTACATGGATAAAAGAAAGTGGTTGAAGGAAAAATTTGGCTCTTGGGTAGATAAAAAGCTAATTCTCACTCACAGAAAAGACTTGAATAAAGGAGATTTTCTGATAGATGATTGGGATAAAAACAAGAGCGATACACAAAATTTCATTCATTTTGGAAGCCCTGAATTTCCAAATTGGGAATCAATTTTAAGACATTTATTATGACAAATGAGTTAAAAAGTTTCAATGAGAAATGGCCAAAAACCCCCGACCAACTTAAAGAAGAAGCCAAAAAAGCTCATGGATTGCGTTATAATGATGGAAAATTGAAATGGAGTTATGTGAATTTTGAGGCGCTTGAGCCAATGGTGAGGGTGTTAATGTTTGGGGCTCAAAAATATGAACCTTTCAACTGGATGAAAGGCTTAGATAAAAAAGAAGTGCTGGAAAGTATGCAAAGACACTTGGCTAAATTGATGGATGGGGAAAACAATGATCCAGAAAGCAATCTCCATCATATAGGTCATATAATGTGTAATGCAATGTTTTACAGCTACTTCAACAATCAGGAGAACAAAAATGAAATCATACAAACTATCAGACAGGAAAAAGCTTTATAAACATAAGAAAACTTGTGAATATCGAATGGAAGACTTGAAGAAAAGAGGAGTTTCCACTAAGGGTATGGAGGAGAGGATAGAGAAATTGGAGGAAGCTATGGTGATGGTGGACAAGGAGAAAATCCGTGTAACAGCTTTGGCTAACAATCTGGCTATATTTTGTGGGATAAATGTGAAAAATATAGGTGTACATCCTCACGACAGTAAGATTGTTCAAGCGAGGAGAATATTTGCAAAGTGGGGATTAGAAAACGGAATTCCGGGAAAAGTGTTGTGGGATTATATGGGAACAAATAAGGCAGATTTATCTCAATTACGTAAGAATTTTACAAGGAGTTTCTCTAAACCGGATGGTAAGGATATTTGGAACAGGTGGAAGATATTCATGGAAGAACGAATTCAAATGAGCAAAGAAGCATCATTAAACAAACATTAATAAATGTTGATTAATAGTGTTCTCAGGTGGGAAAGTAATTTCTTCGCTTAATTATGAATAAAAAGCCTTTTGTATCTACAAGAGGCTTTATTTTTTTTGGAATTTTCTAAAATTATACATATATTTGCACATGGCAAAAAAACAACAAGCAAAAGAAGAAACCGTCTCCGCAGACGATATAATGGAAAAATTAGAGAAGAAATTTGGCAAAGGGACAATGGTGGTGGCAGCAGACACTAATAGAGATGTGGAGAATTGGGTGCATTCCGGCAGTATTACATTAGACAAAGCAATAGGACATTCTATACCAAAGGATGGCAGGGCTACGTGTATTTTAGGGAAAGAGTCAAGCTCTAAAACTACACTAGCTCTGCATATTATTGCTGAAGAGCAGAAAAAAGGAGGACTTTGTGCCTTCTTGGATGTGGAAGACACCTTCAGTAATGTGTGGGCACAAACAGTAGGTGTAGACTTAAAACGTTTGCATCTGGTTGATAGAGAAAGCCTCATAAAAAGCTTGGGAATTAAAGACAGAAGCATTATTTCAGGAGAAGAATGGCTTGAACTCACCTGTAAAATACTTGAGAGTTCTATTTACGACATTGTTGTTCTGGATTCTGTAGCTGCTCTTATTCCAAATGCTGAAATAGCCTATGGTATTGCTGGTGGAAGGCTTGCTGGTGTAGCTTCTATGATGAGTAAGGCGTACAGAGCTATAAATGCCTCATTAACAACCTCTAAGACAGGATTTGTGTATTTGAATCAATATAGGATGAATCCGGGTGGGTATGTTACTCTCGTAGAACCGGGAGGGGAGGCGTGGAAATACCTTCAAGACCTTAAGATTGAAATCTGGAAGAGTATTGATAAGGATGATGATGGTGCTTATGGTATGTATGTAAATGGCACCGTCACTAAAAGTAAGATTGGAATAGCTGGAAGGAAGTTTAAATACTATCTGGAATATGGAAAAGGAATACAAAAGGTGTATGAAATAATGACGCTTTCTATAGCAAATGGCAGCATTGTTAAATCGGGAAGCTGGTATGAACTAAATGGTGCTAAAATGCAAGGAGAAGATGCAGTGAAACAATTTCTATTAGACAACCCTGACTACATGCAGGAATTAGAAGATAAAATTATGAAATCATGAGTGAATTACAAAAGTTAATGACAGATTGGGGAGAATGGAGTGATAATACATTTCCCATCACCGCTCCCATTCCTAAATTAAATCATTTAAAGCGAGAAGTACCTGAACTCATAGAAGCTATTGAACAATATGGGCCACAAAGCGAACAAGCAAAAAAGGAATTTGCAGACTGTTTTGGACTTATATTAAACGCTGCAAGAGCAGCAGGATATACCGCTGATGATTTAATCACCTATACAAAAATTAAGCTTAGTTTAAACAAGCTGAGACAATGGGGAGCACCCGATGCAGAAGGTGTGTGCCTTCACATTAAAACGGAGGATGAAAAATGATAAATTTAAAAGTGGCAGATGCAATCTGGGTATTGTGTTTGCATCAAAATCTTCTAAAATATGAGAGTGAATATTGATGGGACAGCCAGAAGGAAGAAATATCCTTGTTTGGATGACTACGATTCTCACGATGAAGCATTTATAGACATCGTACAAATGGGCTCCATGGAACTGAAAGAGCATATAGAGGAAAAACTAAAAAATAAGCCAGAACGAGGCTCTAAATTATTCTCCAGATGGAAAAGCGAAGTAAACAGCATGATAAGAGAAATGAACGAAAGATTCGGAAAAGAGATGAAGCAGGTGAGATGATTGAGCTGTATTTTTCTCTGTGGGATGAAAGAGCAGATGATGATGGATGGGTGAGATGTTTTGAGAGTGGCAAGTGGCTTCCTGAAAACTTAAAATTCAATCTTAATTGCTACTCTCACATCCTCTCCAAATCAAAGTATCCACAATACAAAAAGGAAAAGTGGAACATAAAAATTGTCAGCCCAGAGGCCCATAATACATATGAATGCTCTCCTGAAAAAGCTCCACATCAGAATGAACTGAGAATCAAATATTTAGAACAAATAAAAGATGGAAAATTATAATATAAAAGACCTAGTAAAAGATAACAGGGTTGAATTTTCTTACATAAGGCACAATGTGTTATACTACAATCTTATTACTATAAATGGTGATATGAATGATGTTTTCAGACAAAAACTCTATCAATTTCAAGTTCCGGTGGAGGATTTAGGCGATGCTACGTTTTTAGTGAGAGATAAAGCCATTACATTTATGAGGTGGATTAGACAAGCAGTAAATTCGGGCACTTTAATCGAATTAAAAAATGACTAAGAAAGAAGTATATAAAAAGCTAGAATGGCTGGCAAAAGAATTGCCTGAGGATGAATATGAAGTGTGGAATGGCTATGGGAAAGATGCTGTAATGACTAAGCATCCTGTAGATCATGTTCGTAGGCTGAGAAAAATATGGAACAGAACGCACAGTTTTGATGATTTAAATCAATATTTTAAACAATACGGCAGAGAACTTAAAAAAGATGGACAGTCTATCATACATAGCTAAAAACTACGCTACAGATAAATATGGCCACCACTCATTCACACCAATATATGATTTTTGGATGAATAAATGGGTGGACACTCCAATAGTGCTATTGGAACTAGGAATAGGAGGATATGAGTATCCTGATAGAGGAGGGGGTAGCTTGGAGATGTGGAGAGACTACTTTAGTAGGGCTAAAATAGTGGGAGTGGACTTATATAATAAGCAAGGGCTCAATATAAAGGGAGTGGATATAAGGCAGGGAAGTCAGCTGGATGAAGCGTTTTTGAAGTCTCTCATTAACGAAATAGGTGTTCCTGATGCTATTATAGATGATGCAAGCCACATAAACAACTACACCATAGCCACATTTGAAATTCTCTTTCCTCTCCTAAAGAGTGGAGGACTGTATTTCATAGAAGATTGTCACACAAGCTATTGGAAGGAAAATTACAATGGAGATGAGAATTATAACAACAACCACAGTGTTACGGTGATGAACTATTTCCACCGTGTGTCTCACTATCTAAATAGAGAACATCTGATAGGAAGTACACCCAACTATGATGATGTGAAAGGTATACATTTTTACAAAGAAATGATAGTCATATCCAAGGTATGAAATCGGGAATATATATAATAAAGTGCATATCAAATGGTGTTTCTTATATAGGGTCTGCAATTGATCTCGATAAAAGAATAAATCAACACAAGTATGCATTAAATAGAGGAGACCACAAAAGAAAAATCCAAAATGCTTGGAATAAATATGGGGAGGAAAATTTCGTGTTTGAGATTTTGGAGTATGTAGAAGATGTAAAAGAACTAATAAAGAGAGAGCAATATTATTTAAATAATATTCTTTTTGCAATAGAATTCATATTAGGACAAAATAATAAATTTAGACAGTTAGCATTTAATAATAACCCTACAGCTGAAAGCAGATTAGGTTCTAAATCACCCCCATTCACAGAAGAGCATAAGAGAAAAATAAGTGAGGGTGTGAAAAAATCCTATGAAGGAAAAAGAGGTGAAGAAAAAAGAGAGAAAATAAGAAATGGGCAGAAAAATAGGAATAATCATACACATTCTGAAGAAAGCAGAGAGAAGATGAGTATATCACACATGGGTAAAAAATTATCAGCTGATACTATAGCAAAAATGAGTAAGTTTCAAAAGGGAAGAAAACACTCAGAAACCCACATATCGAATAGAGCAACTGCCTTACGTGGTAAAAAAAGAACCGAAGAACAGAGAAAAAGGATGTCAGAAGCACAAAAAGGTAGAATTATATCTGAAGAGACAAAACAAAAAATGAGAGAAGCACATAAAAAAAGGAGAAAAATAATATGAATCAAAACTTAGAACTTCTCAAAATAAGACTTTTGCAGCTCATGGAAATCAAAACAGAAGATGCAATGTTCAGACGAATAAATGGGCTTGATTGGAATGGGTATACAATGATTGGGCTCAGAAGGCTTGATAATTTGGAATATTGTATCAATGACATCCTTGAAAAGAATGTTTATGGGGCTATTGTAGAATGCGGTGTGTGGAGAGGAGGAGCAATGATATTTGCAAATGGTGTTCTTAAAGAGAACAATCAAATGAGAAATGTATATGTGTGTGATGTATTTGATGATACATTCCCAAAACCACTACAAGAGTGTGACGAATGGACGGAAAAATATGATTTTAGTCCCCTGAAAGTGTCTTTGGAAGACGTAGAGCAGAATTTTGCTCAATTCAATCTATTGACAGACAATGTAATATTCAAAAAAGGGTGGTTTAAAGACACTCTGGGAACAATAAATAAGCCAGTGGCTATTCTGAGGATAGATGGAGACACATATCAATCCACTATGGATAGCCTTATTCTTGAACCCTTGATTCCATCTGGTGGCTATATAATAATGGATGATTGGGCTATTGATGTAAGCAAGAAGGCATTTTTAGACTATTTTGATGGGAGAGTGACAGAAAAGGATGTAATTCCTGTTGATTCTCTAAGTGTTTATTGGAAAAAACCTTAAAATTATAATTATGAAATTTTTAGCTTGGCTTCTTACCTATTTATTAATGTATTTGATATTTTCGCTGGATGTAAAATGGGTGGGAATAAATACGACAATTTGCATCATTGGTGCATTTATTATTGCTGAATTATGGGAACTTAAAAGAGAAATAAGAGATAGAGATGAATAATGATGTAGGTATATATAGAATAACAAGTCCATCTGGAAAAGTATATATTGGACAAAGTTGGGACATTAAAAAAAGAATATCCTATTATAACACAGTGAGTTGCAAGTCACAAAAAGTATTGTACAATTCACTATGTAAATATGGTTTCAGTGCTCATATTTTTGAAGTAATTCATCAACTTCCTCCAGATTGTACTCAAGAAATATTAGACATGTATGAAATATTTTACATTGAGACATATAAAAATGCAAACATTGTTCTTTTGAATGTAAAATCGGGAGGGAAGGGTGGAAAACACTCAGAAGAAACAAAACAACTTTTAAGAAAGATAAATATAGGAAAAAAATACCCACCTAGAACTAATGAAATAAGAAATAAAATATCAAGATCAAACAAAGGAAAATTTAAATCAGCAACACATGTAAATAATATGAGAATAGCCATTACAAAAGCTTATAAGGATGGAATATTAAAGAAGAAATTTGGAGAAAGTCATCATAATTGTAAACTGTCAAATGAAAATATGGAACTAATTAGAACTCAATATACTAATGGAAGTAAGCAAAAAGATATAGCTTTTAAATATAATATATCAAGTTCATATGTTTCTATGATAGTAAACAGAAAAAGGAGGACAAATGGCTAATAAACATATAAGCTTTGCTAAATTTGGATTTATGGGCAGGCTCGGCAACATGCTGTTTGAAATCGCCTCCCTATATGGTATGGGGAAAAGATATGGAAGAACGGTGTATCTTCCTTCGTGGGACTATCAGGAGTTTTTTAAACATAAAATACCCATAGGTGCAAGAGTGGCCTATGATACGGAAATAGCAGAGTCTACCTACCATCATTCTTGGGAACAGTGGGACTCTCGAATAAATCAAAAGCAAGGAGCCAGTGTGGTAAATGTGAATGGCTGGCTTCAATCTCCCAAATATTGGGAATCCTATGAAAAAGAAATTAAAGACATATTCGAATTTACCGATGAATTTAAGCAGGGTGTGTATGACCAGTGGTCTCAAATTGTTAATAACGATAGAGAAGTTATTGCAATCTCCATTCGTGTTGGACAAGACTACAAGGATAACGGAAATTATGAAATACTTCCTATAAGCTATTATATATCAGCACTTTATGAGAAATTTCCATCTTGGAGGAATTATAACATCATTGTCTTTAGTGACGATGTGGAATATGCTAGGCGAAACTTTGAGGGAGATAACATCTATTTTGCCAATCTAAAACCAATTGAGCAGCTCTGTTTAGCCACAATGTGTAACCATTTCATTTGTGCTAACAGTACATTCTCTTGGTGGATGGCTTATTTAGGTGAAAAGGAGGGGAGTAAGGTGATATATCCCTCGAAATATTTCAAGGGAGAACTTGCCAAGTATTCTTCTACAAAGGATTTTTGGCCGGAGAATTGGGAAAAGTGGAACTATAATGAGAAGATTGATGCAAGAGACCTAACATTCACTATTCCTGTGACAAAGGATTCTGACCACAGGAAAGAAAACTTGTATTCCACTATTGAATACCTGAGAAAGCATTTGAATACAAACATAATTGTAGGGGAACAAGGAACTTCAGCTTTTGAAGAAGGACATTATGAGTATGTAAAGTTTCCATATAAGGAGTTTCATCGCACGAAAATGCTGAATGATATGGCTTATATGGCTGACACTAAATACATTGTGAATCAAGATGCAGATGTAATAGTGCCAATATTCCAATATGCTCAGGCTATTGATCTTTTGAAAGCTGGAACAGATATGGTGTTTCCATACGATGGTAGAATGGCTAGAGTGCAAAGAGAACTATACCCTATATTCCAAAAGGAAGTGGACTGTGGCTATTTTAAAGGATCGTTTAAGGGAACAAGAGAATTTGACCCACCTTCTGTTGGTGGTGTTATCATGTGGAATAAGGAAAACTTTGTATTTGGAGGGATGGAGAATGAGAACATGGTTAATTATGGCCCAGAGGATGTTGAGCGTGTGAAAAGAATGAATATTCTTGGCTATAAGATTGGTAGAGTGAAAGGAATGTGCTATCATTTAGACCATTGGGTAGGGCCAAATAGTGGAGCTCCGGGTAATCCTCATTATGGAGCTAATTATGCTGAGCTTGAGAGGATTAGCAAAATGACTAATCAAGAACTCTTGCAAGAAATAACTACGTGGGGATGGGTAAACACGTATATGGGGGAATACTATGCTGATATTACAGAAGGTTCTGTGAAAAGCGCATCTGCTATATTTAATCATTTAAGACAGTTGTGGCACTTCCCATCTTGGAAGAAGATAATTGATGTTGGTGGTGGTGTAGGAGCTTGGAGCAAAGGAATAGGAGAAGGGTATGAATATTACTGTGTAGATCATAAAGTTCCCAAGCATCGTCTAGTTATTCCTGCTTCTAATTATGCAGAGTATGACCTTACTAAAAGAGAAAAGTTCCCTTTTGAAGGAACTTTCGATTTGGCAATCTGTACAGAAGTTGCAGAACACATAGGGGAAGAACACGCTGAAAACTTAGTGTCTCTCCTCCTCTCCCTTTCCAATAATGTACTCTTCTCAGCAGCAATACCTCATCAGGGAGGAAATCATCATGTAAATGAACAATGGCAAACATGGTGGGCTAAACTATTTAGAAAATTCGGAGTAAGAGATGCTTTACAACCTATTGAATGGTGGGAAGATGATGAAGATATAGAATTGTGGTATAGACAAAATCTAGTTCTATACAGAAAAGGAACAGGAAATGCAACAATGATAAGAGATTACGTGCACCCTAAAATGTATATGAATATAATGCAAACTTTAAAAGGATTATAAGCATGAAGTTTAGACAAGTTCCAAAGGGATGGAAGAGAGTATATCCAACGCAGGAAAGCATATCTGCTTTTTTTGAAGAAATTCGTAATTCAGAATGGTTTAAAGAACATAAACTAAAATATATGGCAACAAAAACGCTTGGCGAAGCTAGAGTACGCACAGATTTTAATGTTGGTGGTTCATCTGTAGTGGATGAAATAAAGAAAAATAGTGCAGCTTTAATTAACTCCTGCACAGAAATAGGAAATTTGTATAGGAAGAAAATAACTCTTCTTAGAGATGAGGGAAAAGACCTACCTTCAGATGACGAACATTGGAATAAAATAAAGAAAATGGAAGATGAAACAGGAGAGCTATACAGGTTAATTTCCTTAGCACAAACCCAATATGAACAGGCTGCAATGTGGGCTGTAAAAGCAGCAACATTTGGGTGATTATGGGGAGTCGAACCCCGCTTCCAGAGCCACAATCTGACGTGCATACCACTTACACTTTAACCACCGGTTTTCCCCCGTGGATTCGAACCACAATTTGCTGAGCCAAAATCAGCCGTCCTGCCGTTAGACGAGAGGAAAATAAAATTAGGAAGCCAGTGAGAGAATCGAACTCTCTCCATTAGTTTTGCAGACTAATTACCCTCCATGAGTTTACTGGCCAAAAGTCAGGTAAGTAGGATTTCAACCTACGATCTCTTGTTTCCAAAACAAGCGAAGACTGCTGGCTCTTCCATTACCTGTTAGCACCCATCAGATGACTCGAACATCTAACCTTTGGTTTTGGAGACCACTGCTCTACCAATTGAGCTAGACGGGTGTATAAACAAAAAAGCCCCACATAAAATATGCAGGGCTCTAACGTTGAAAGATTGAAAGAAAAAATTCTTACGTGCACAACATTCCCTGCTCTTGTATAAAGGGCCAATAACAGGCTGGATGTTGTGAAAATAAGCTCATATTCTAACTTTTTGTTGTGTAAGGCGAAAGTATTCTTTCGCATCAATTTTGTTTCTTACGAAGAGGGAAATTGCTGTCCCTTTTCTTTCATTTCTCTTTTTTGTACGGCCACATTTTTTGCAGCCTTTTACTTTTTGTTGTTGTTTCTGAGGCACTCTTAAGCTTCAGGACGAAGGTTTGTTACATCGTCCTTACCGCTTTCGAAGCTCCTCATACTTCGCCAACAGTTCGTCGTATTTTGCTTCAAACAATTTCCTGTTGTTTCTTATGAAGAAAAACCAGAAAATGGAAGCACCTACGGCTCCAATTATAATTCCTAAAATCATGTTATTGTTTATTAAAGATGAGTAAATCAATTATATTGTAATAAATATCTCCAGCTACAATGTCATTTGTACTACCATCCACAAAATCCTTCTCTTGAAAATCATAGTGCATCAAAGGAATTTCCAGTTCTTCTAATTCTCTAGCTTTTGCTATAAATTCCTCTCTCTTATCCTCAGGAATCCTTTTGTGTTCCTTCTGTGTAGCTTCATCTACGAAATCTTCCGTAGCATATTCCTTATGTAACTCTTGCAATTGCTTCTTTATCAGCACTTGTTCCTTGTTCAACTGCTCTCCCAATTTCCTCAAATGGAACTTAGTCCTTTGAGATAGAGGTTTTAAAAGCAATGCGCCTTTGTGTTCAGAGCTTCCAAATATCTCTATAACACAGCTTTCTAATAGCTTCGCTGGAAATTTAGTTTCTGTCATCATTGGAATGCAAATATAGGGGAATTTCTGTTAATTTCCAAATCTAATTTGAAAAAAAACGTTACCTTTTTTAACGCTTTTGCTGTATTCTACCCTTAGGAAGAGAGAATTGTTCAGATTGTTCAACTGTGATATTAGCACATTCTCCATATTGGGAGTGGAGAGAGATATACGGATGCTATACCCGTTAGGGTTCTTGGTGACATCCAAGACATAAAAGTTATCCACGCTGTCAATAGCTCCCCTTAGCATAGTAAAATATGCAGCATCATTGTCTGGAATGTGCTCTATCTGGAAGTTATGACAGATGAAATTCATTATGGTTCAACCGTAAATGCTAAATCAGCAGCGTCAGCACAATTTAGTGCCAGTTTTCTGTTAAGTTGGAGGTGAATGTCGCCATCCTCAACGAAGAATTTGCCGACATAGCCAGCTTTCTTGTTCAGAGCTGCTACAACATCCTGCACATCCACTGTAGGAGCTACATCAGGAGTGACGGTGATGACAGCCAAATCGTTAGAATCGCAGGTGATTGTGAGCGTAAACTCACTCCCTGTAACATCTAATGGAGTGTACACCAGTTCAAAAGCTGAACAACAACCTTCCCTGATAATCTCTCTCCATCTACCGGTTTTTGGTCTTGTTTTCTGGTACTTATTAGTTCCAGCTACATCCTGACCTCTGTTATCAACAGCAACCCATTCTCTTAAACGAGGATTAATTTTCATAGACTATATTTATGCTTTAAATTTAAAAGCTTTTCCGCATACCATGCTGTCCCATATTCTTTGGACACTTCATGCGAAATTATTTGGTTTAAAAAAGTTTCGTTATCATATGGAGCCATTGTTTCAAACTCCTTCGCTCCCTTATAAAATGCTGGAGCATCTATATATCTTGTAACACCTGCTGTCATTCTATTTGTTCTTATAACAGCATCGCCTGTTATTCCTGCATTATGGAACAGGAAGTTCTTCTCTAATTTATTAATTCCATCCTGCACAAGAACATCTGTAGCCCATGTAAAATCCAACTCTTTAGGTGTTCTTGTTTCAAGTCCTCTTTTCCACAGATTCCACAATACACCCCACATATCTGCACACCAGCTCTGGAATCCATTATCTTCTTTAGATTGACCATTATCGTTCCTCATAAACTCCTCATTTACAATACGTAAATGATTTCTGACGTTGATGGTGGTGTCTATTACATCCTCCCAAAACTCAGTGTCAATTCCTTTTAGTAGATATTGAGCACCTCCACTGTTTTGGTTGTTTTTAACACAAATATCTCTTGTAATACCAGCAAAACTAGCTGTCTCAGCAAGAATATCTCTTGTTAAGAATTCCTTCCATTTAGCTTTTGCTACGAATTCGGGCTCTTTATAATCCCCAGCATCGTCAAAAAGAATGCTTTTCTTACTGTCAAAATAGGCAGCGTTTATGTAGCTATTTGTATCTGAGAGATAGCAAATTTTATCGTCTTGTAAATAGGGAGAGAAATCAAATTTTTTGGTGAAAACTATATCCGAGTCTATATAGAATATCGCCTCATCTTTTAAATTGGGAGTGGAAGCATATAGTTTAGCTAAAATATAAGGCCGGAAAATAGGGTTGTAATTGAACTGTCGTCCTAAATTTCCAAAATCTTCGTGGTCATAAGTCCATTGAAACACTACTTCAGGGAATGTTTTTTCTAATTTTTCCCATAAAGCTGGCTTTGGTTTATGTACGTGATCTTTTGGAATCCAAACAAGGATATATGTACTATCAGAATATCCAAATTCTCTTAAACTGTCTAACAAAACAAAGGTTTCCCATGCATACCTATGAACCCCTGTTGTGCAGCTAACTATATTTAGTTTCATGCTTTTTAACTTTATTCACCTTTTCGTAGAATTGCTCTACAACGTATTCTGGAGCAACATCCAGCACTCCATCTCCACAATCCTTTTCAAATTCCCTATGTTTCTTTAAGTTTTCTTCTCCATCATCACCTGAACCACTGATTTTGAATGTGTTATGATCTTTACTCCAATCATATAATAGAGTGGGAACACCATCTCTATCCATTAAAATCAAATCATTCTGCTTCAAATAGCTCTCCCATTTCTGATGATATGTGGCAGATGTAGGATTGAAGCCTTTCCATTTCACCAATTGTATTTCTACAAATATACTGGGTTCCAGTGTGTTATGTTCTAGGGTGCACTTATCCCCATACAGAAAATAACTCCAATAAGGCTTGTAGGCCACACATCCCACTTTTTTTGCCTTCTGCATTCCTCTCACTCCCTCTGAAACGTGAGTGGGAAGGAAAACATCATCACTATCAAAGAAGTTTATAACATCTGTATCATCTGGCACATATTTAAGAGCGTCTCTGAAAATAGCTCCAACGTTCGTATATTCTTTCCCTGTTTCGCTGTCCTTAAACTGATTTACCAGTGTAATTGTCTTATTTTGAGGGAGTTGTATATCTCCCAATATTTGTTCGTAGGGACTGTTGTTAAATAGGAGTAGGTGCAGAGTGCCTTCATAGTCTTGATTTACAAAGACTCTGAGAAGCCTCTCAATTTTTTCAGCTCTCCCATAGAAACACGTCACCAAGCAGACGTTCATAGATGTAGTTTTTGATAATATCCAACCTTTGCATTGAATGTTTTCAGGGGAAATATGTATTCTCCGACTAGTTTTAAAACATTATCTTGCTTATTTTTGAGCATTAGTCCAACACCAGCAGAAGGAATTCCGTTTCCTATTCCCACTTCTCCACCATAATAAAGCTGTGTTTTTGGTTTATACGGCTCTCTTATAGTGATGGTGTTAGTTACTTCTCTTTCTTTAATTTTGTAGCTCCAACTCCTGCCCACAATCTTATTTTCTGTAACAGTATCCCTGACAGCAGCCCACCCAATTGTATCTATTTTCACAGAATCCTGAGAGATATTTTTAGTGGTGTGAACTCTCACCAAATCCTCATATTGCTTTCTAAGTCCTTGGTATGAAGTATCTGGCAAATACCTAGTTTCAATTTGTGTAGGAAAAATTTGCTGAGTGATGACAGGCACACTTCTAATTGTATCTGTGTGATAGTTGTATACAGTGTCAGTTGTTCTAACTATTTGAGGCTCAGGTATTTTGTATCTTCCTTTGAAAAACACTAATAATACCAGCAGAATTATTACGAAATCTTTAAATTCAAATCTAAACCATTTTAGCATAAAATATTTTTTTGCAAAGATAAGAATTTTATTCCTTTTTCATCTCTTCTTCCAGCTTCTTTATTATTAATTTTTTCTCTTTAGTTGCAGCTCTGTAATACCTCCAAGCAGCCCATGAAGCTATAACAGCTCCCAACCCAGTGATAACTTTCATTCCGACATCAACATTTGCAGGTGTCATCCATGTGAATATATTCAATACACCCGATGCAAACAAATAAGGAACTCCTCGTGAATCCATACTAAAAATATTTTCTGAATGTTTTAACTTTTGGTTATTCCATTAATAGTTAATCTTAGGGTATATGATCCACTTTTAGAGAAGATGTTGCAATTTTATATGTACCATCTGGCGTTTTGAAACTCAAGTTACCAAAAAGAACCTGCACACCTCTATAGTCATATATTCTATAAGTGCCTGTGGATGGGATGTTTAGAGAACAATACAAATACAAAGTGCTCCTGACAATTGTAGAAATTGTCATATAGAAAGTGAATGCGGGAGGAGCTTTTGTCGTCGTACTTGAGGTTGTTGTCGAAGTGCTAGAACTTGTAGTGGTTGTTGTAGGCGGTTTTGTTGTTGTCGTACTGCTTGTAGAACTTGTACTAGACGTTGAACTTGTACTTGAAGAAGATGTAGACGATGTTGAACTTGTGGTAGTTGTAGACGTACTGGTTGTTGTTGTCGTAGTTGTGGTAGTGGTAGTGGTGGTTGGTTTAGTGGTGGTTGTGCTAGTGGTAGTTGACGTTGTTGTAGTTGTGGGTGTACGATTTATGAAAATAGTGCTACTAAGAGCTGTTCCTGTACCAACAGCCCTAAGTCTGTAGTAATAGGGAGCGTTAGGATTGACATCCGTATATCCTGTAGAAGCCACAGTTCCTGTGAAGATTGTATTAAACACAAGATTATCTGAACTTCTTTCCAAAGTTACAGTGGCTGGGCCATTAGTCACCGTCCATGTAGCCAGATTATCTGCTCCACTTTGTACCACATTGAAAGCTGTTATCCTTGTAGGTGGCTTTGTAGTGGTGGAAGTGGTGGTAGATGTAGTGGTTGTAGAAGTAGTTGTGTGAGTGGTGGTTGTACTTGTTGTTGTAGACGTAGTGGAAGTGGATGTTGTCGTTGTACCACCTCCAACAGTCACTGCCGTACTCAATGTATAACTACCATCTGTATTTCTTGCAGGGGATGTTAAAGCTAATGGAAGAGGTTTTCTATACCCTCCCACCTCAACTATTTTCAAATTTAGTTTGTAAGTACCCACTGCCACACTCAAGGGCATTGTAAACGTATCTGATATAATACTTGCAGCAGTGTTAGGAAGGAATAATTTTGGCCTGAAAGATGATTTCCAATTAGTTACAAATACATCTCCAAGTGTAAACAATTCAAAAAATACATCCCAATCTTCATATGTAGGAGATATACCTGTGTTCTGCCATTGTAAAACAATAGCAAAGGTGGCTCCAGCTGTGATCCCTGTAGTGATTGACCCTCCTGTGAGAATAAATCTATACCCAGAAGCTTTTGAACCATTCCTGATGTTGGTGTTAGAAGCAGTGTCCTTTACAACATTATTGTGGTTGGAAAATTGGGAAATCCCATAAGCTCTTATTTGAGTTTCGAATTGCCAATATGCCGAACTCCCTCCCGATAACACTCTAGCAGCATCATTCATAGGCTCACCTTCCATTGGAGCTGTCTTATAACGATTTATAAGCTCTGTGTAGAAATTTATACCGTTATATGTACGGTTGGTGTGATCTTTATCATATGTGAAATTAGGAACATCTCCTAAGTGGTCATTTCTAATACCAATCTTCCCCCACGTATTGGTCATCGTAAGTGCATGATAACCAACATCGTTCAGGTTCTCCTCATCTATTATCATAGAAATATTACCTATCAAAGGATAGTTGGGGAAAACCCTAGCGTGTTCATCCATTATAAAATTCAGAGAAGCAGCTGTAGCCACTGGAGCAGCAGCAACACTTCTGCAAGCCCCCCATTTATGCCACTCCCCATAATTCCCATAAAACCCAATATCAACCTTATATATCACCTTGCTAAACTGATAGACAACGGCATTATATGTATAAGAAGTGGCATTTATATGATCTCTGAGAGCATTTAAGAACTGTGTAATTCCTGCCTTAAAACTTGCAGAATTCCAATTTGGAATCCATATTCCCCCACTTTCAGAACACAAATAGTCTTTTGGACTCTCTGCTTGCATTTGTGTATGCAGGTATTGTGGGTAGCCCATATATCCATTTTCCACCCTCAGAGTACCGTTTGCTGTAGATGTATCTAAAGCAACAATTCTAAAGCTAAATTTTTGCCCTCTTTCAATAGCCTTCTTTACAGCATTATCAAAAGAAGTCCATGTGAAAGAATTATTTCCATTTTGCAAAAGTGTCCATACAAACCTATGATAGTCATCCAAGCCGTAATTCTGAACATTTGGATCAGGAATATTAGTTTGACCACTATCCACGCCAAATACACCCTGAAAAGAACTTGCTGCTCTTCCGGGAGCTAATATATCAATTTGTGTAGAAAAATCTCTAGGTGTAAATGAAAAAGTAGGCATTTAAAAAAATTGCAAAAGTTTATTAATCAGCCGTCTGGATATTAACTTCATTCCAATATAATCCCAGTGTAATGGGTCTGTAAGTGGAGCACTGCTGCTATAGGCTGGATACACCTTAGGAGTAGAATTACAAATTTGTTGAATGGCTGTATTTATACTTTCATATCCAACCATATTAAACTGCGTCATCAATATCCCAAAATCTCCAAATTCTCCTCTCATTCTTTCAAAATGAGCTATGGTTTCGGATTTCCATGTTTCTACGGGCGTATTTAGGTCATTAAGTCCTTGAGAATAAAACATATACACTTGTGGAGAAAAGCCTGTAAGTGAGGTCACTTCAGATATACCAGCTTCCACCCTATCTACCAATATATTATATATTTCATGGCCAGTATAGTTTCCATTTCCTGCCCAATCTGCTATATGTGTTCCACCTTGTCCTGCTTTAACTAAATATGTGGGGTTGGGGAGTGTGCCCTCATCCACCATATTTGCTAATTCCAATTCAAAACCATGAGCTGTGGTGGCTATACTTTCAAGTCCATAATGCCCTATGAGATTATTCACTCCTATGTCTAAATCCTCAAAGGTGAGAGAGTTGTTGTTAAGTATTTGAACCCCACTTCTCACCCCTATCTCTGAGGGCAAAGCATCACTATTGGCAGCTCTTCCTCCAGAGTTACTCTCTCCGGTAAATATTAGAAGGAGAGGGGCATTGCTATTTAATTCTTGTTTTAAAAATGGTATTAGTAGAGGCATTAAAATCCTTGTCCTTTAGGGTTAACGATATATTGTGATCCTCCACCAACATTTTCGGCTTTCCAGAACAAATTGCCAGAGAATGTGGCTCCGTATGTATGCACCACTGTCCAATTGTCTCCGTTGTCTGTAGATTTTTCCAATGTGACGGTTGACCCAGTTCTGCTTATTTTCAAATCTGTTATTCCAGTAGGGTCTCCATAGTTGGTATTTGAACCGCTATATTGAGCATACATATTACCACCTGCAAAAAACACAGCATAATCAAAGTTAGTATATGCTTCAAGTGTGCTAGTTTGATCTAAAGCGCACACAAGTCCATTTTGATCTCCTATTGTCCACCTAACATATCCATCTCCAGATAAAATTTGTGTGGTGCTCGAAGCTCGTGCAGAAGATGCAAATGTCCATGTTCCAGAAGGAGATTCAGTAACTGTTCCTGAGGTGCTATTATATGTCATATCTGTTAAAGGAATCTTAGGAATGGTTTCAGCTATCGTAAGCTTATACCAATTCTCATCATCTCCAAAATATAAGTCACCTGCAACAATTATAAGTCCTCCTGTAGTTGGTAGGGAAAGAGCTGTCTTTACTTCATCTGCTGTAGCATAGTCTGTGTTAACGAATTCGCCAGCTTCATATTTCAATATTTGACCGTCTACAGGAGAATTTAAGTTTATTGGAAGACTTACATTGTCAATATACTCTTTATCTACTAATGACCTATCAGTGAAATCGGCGGAGTAATCGGCGCTGTATTCAAATGTTTTTCCTGCCCCTAATTCAATTATAGCGCCTGATGCACTCAATCCTATTGCAGCACCAATTGCAGAGCCATCATCTGGACTATATATCAAACTAACGCCGCCATTCGATATAGACAAATTCCCATAACCAGTTGCGTCTCCCGTTGCTCCTGAAAAATTAAAACTGCTTGATGTTTGAACAAACGAAGAAGATTCGTTCCCATTTATAGCATCAATAGTTAGCGATTTATCTAACAAATGAGAAGTAATACTTACTGTTGCCGTTCCATTAATTCTATCAGGACTATCACCGGGATAGGGAGTGATGGCATCTAATGCATCCTGCAAATCGGTTTGGTTGGAAAGTGTTCCTGTAATAGAACCCCATGTTCCACCACCGCCACCTCCACCATTTCCTAGTGCTATACATACCTGTTTACGTATGAAATTCAGCTCCTTTTGAAGGGATGGGAGAGAAGTATCTTTTAAGTGAGTATTTGAACAAATATTTCCCATATTATGGTGCGGTTGTGTTTATGTAGCAAATTTGCCAAGTTCCGGGAGTTCCACCAGCTGTGCATCTCCACCCTAAAATAGTATTATCGTCCCCTATATTATGAACAAAATCTCCTTTTGCGTGTTCTCCAGCTACAGGGGCAGCTGTATCTCCATAAAATTGTCTTATTCTTGAAAAATCGGCATTACTCAGAAAGTATCCCTTGTTCGAGAAAAAGGGAGTGGCATAAGGAATATCCGATGTTCTGCCTGCTTTGGTTCCTGAGAATGCTGCTCCTGTGAAATACATCCCCGGATTGTCAGTGTCTCCAGAACTCATAAGTCTTATAAGACCATCACTGCCTGCCTTTAAGTGAATATTTCCACTTCCATCTCTTGCTATTAGCAAACCAGAGATGACAGACATCTCAGTGAATGTAGGATTATCGTTAGAATCTCTTATCTGTAAAGATGCTCCCGAAGTGAGTTTACCATCTGATTTTCCTATATGTGCGTATGTAGGATAGTTAAATCCAGCTCCATGATCGCCCCCAAAAGATTGAGAATATCCTAACAATAAACTGCCTCCCTGTCCTCCTTCACTATAACATCCTATTAAAGCAGAATAATTGGTGGCTCCCACCATTGCATAAGCTATAGAGCAATTATACACTGTAGCAGAATTCCATGGCTGAGGAATCTCCCCATTTTCTACAGCATCAAAATGTTGCCAATATAATTGCCAATCAACTGCAACTCCCGGTTCTATATTTGAGTGTGTTGGAGGATATATGGAAACATAGTAAGTGCCATTATGTGTCACCCATGATTGACTTCCACTTATCATCCCTGCAAAAGAAGTGTGACAATTTATATATGTATTTCCAAGGAAGGAATTATCATAAATGTTGCTCTTTCCGTTTGCATTAGTGAATATATTACTAAACTGGTTGTTATTACTGTCTCCACCTGTTAAATAGAGTCCGTGTCCTCTATTTTCTACAAGAGCAACATCGGTGTACAGGGCACTATCTGCATTTCCTGAAACACTACTATCTATTGTAATTCCATTTCCTTGCCAACCTTGTGCTGCGAAATTATTCACTATAATCCTACAATCTGTAGTGAGACCATCTGCCTCATTGTCAGCTCCCCATGTTCCTCTAAAGAGTATATTAGCAATTCTGGAATTATCAGCATTTGCCTGACGGAATACCATCCCTTTAACATTGGGCCATTTGAAAACAGAGTTTATGGTGAGATAGCTACCTCCTCCTGTTCCTGTAAAATTCAACCTTTTAGTTATAGTGATTGTATCTGAAATATAAAATACTCCCTCTGGCACTAACATTGTTCCACCTGCTGTCAGGTAGTCAATCACATTATTAATAACATCCAAATTATCAAATGCTCCATCACCTTTAGCTCCGAACCACTTGATATTCACTATATTAGCGTCATATAGCCTCATCCATCTCCCCTCCCCAGATACACTTGAAGGCTTTATTACAGTGCCCCCATTATCAGCAGAATTGGAATTTATGTCATAATAAAACAGTCCTCCACCTCCATCTCCCGGTTCATAATATCCTGAAAGAACAGCCATTTGACTTTGAACACCTGCCGTTTCCCTTAAATTTTCTATAGAGGTAACTTCACGAATATTTCCAGTTGCTTCTCCCGATCTTACAATCCTATATAAATCCTCTATTTTTTGGGGCATGGAGAGTTTCTTCACCCTTCTTGGTTCCACCGAATTCTTCATTATGACAATGTGACGGTTTTTGTAACTCCGTTAACTCGAATTTTAACTCCTGTATTTGTATTATCTTCTCTCCAAACATCTCCATCTACAGGAGATGCATTAGCTGTCACAGGTAGATTTATTAATGCATTAAAAGTCCATTTTCCTGCACTATCCATAAGGGCAGAAAGAGTATCATCTCCACTATAAAATGTCATGAAACAATTTCTGAAATCTGGCCCAGCTCCAGTGTCGTTTGCTTTGATGTAAAACTGGTTGGATGTTCCCGGAACATATGAAGAAAGACCTATTCTACCCATTATTTGATTTCCAGCAGAAGCAAAGGCCATGTTCATCCTAAGATCATTGGTATAAGACAGTAACTGCGTTTCATTCAGCTCTATGTGTCCACTTGACAAGAAATTTGGTGTGAGCACTACAGCAAGTGATCCTCTTAAGCTAGTTACTACACCTCCGCTTATGGGCTGTAATATAGCAGAGCTTCCATCGTCAGCAAATATACTAAATGTTGGAGCCCCATTAAAATCATTTCCTATAGTGATAGTACGAGTGGGAGTTCCAGAGCTTAAATTAAAACCCACATGACCATTATCAAACACTACATCATTACCATCTTGATCTATTGTAGTGTCATGTAACAATGTCCCTCCCCATTCTACAACATTGGAAGTGTCTGTAAGTGCGTTTTGAAACGTTAAAATGCTCTCAAAAGGAGTGACAAGGATGTTTCCATCGGCATCCACTACAAGAAAACTTTCGGGTGTTCCCGTAGGAACATTAGAAAGGGAGAGGTTGAAAACGTCGAAATCTATGTCTGTATCCTGTATTAGTGGGCCACCTAGCCTCACTGTATATTGTCTGGAAGGAAGATCGAAGCTATAATTCAACCCGTTTTCAGCCACTGTAGATGGAAGTGTTTCCCCATCTGTAGAGCCAGCAAAGGTTGTGGAGGCTATTTTTCTCCAGTTTCCGTTGTTATCAATACCCATCAGGAAAGGAGAAGTGTCATCCTGCTGCAAGTTATCCACTGCAACTTCGAAGGTGTCAAAGTCAATAGAGGTGTTCTTCACCAGAATTCCACCAAATTGAACCGTCCCATCGTCTTCTGAAATCCAGTTGTTAAAGGTTAAGCCAACACCAACATCACAAAATTTATCATTTATTTTCTCTAGGATGGATTCTAGCGTCTCGTTTGTGGTGGCACCTATACACGACAGATTTGCCCCTGTGTAGATTACACATTGAGCATCAGGTTGTCCGTATGGGCAAGGATCAACAGTATTTGTGCAGCAAGTTTTTGTCGCCATTATAATGCAAATTTATGTATTTCAATCGAATATACGAAGAATTAGGTCAAAAATTAAAGCTATAGTAGCTCCTTATCTCGAAGGTCTGGATTCTGAAGTAACCCTTATGCCTAGATTTGTGGCAGCTTCTGGGGATACTATTGGTAGAAGTTCGTGCTCAAATTGGGAAGCTATGGGCAGGAGGTCAAGGTAGTATTTCACAACTTTGTTTTTGTCACGCACATCTGAGGAGAAAAGTTCCCTGTTTTCCCAATCCACGCCACCTATTTCCACTGTTGTGTGCTCCATTATGTTATACACCTTGGTTAAGATGCCTAGGGAGGGAAGAACAGTACCCCTAGTTATGGACTCTGCGGAAAGAGGATTCCAATAGAAATAAAGCTCATCACTCACCTTATTGATTGCTTTTAAAACTGTTTTGTTCCTGTTTCTCCTCCATTCATCATCATCTGGTGGCAAAGCAAGCTTAGCTCCAATCACCATAGCACCTATATATAATAGTAGAGAAAGCTCTTTGAATTCGCTTCTAAGCTCCTTCCTCACCATATCAAAGAATTCTTCTTCAGATATTTCAAGTTTTTGGCCAGTTTTTTTGTAATAACCTACTCTTTTTTGTTCGAGCATCTCTCTCATTATCCCTATTCCTTCAGGTGTGGCTTTCAAAATGTGCCTGATTCTACCTATTTTAAACACACCTAAATGCTGCCAAGTTTTGAAGAACAGTCGTGTACGTCCATATTCCCATTCTTCCAGCTGTTGGTTGTAATGGATGTCTAATGCTCTAAGGCTCACCTGTTTAGGTATCCAGTTTTTGAACATCATGAAGGAAGTGGCTATAATATTTTCTCTGTAGCCAGCTTTGTTTTCCCTGCTCATCTGACCTGTGATATATCTACCATATTCAATCACCTTTGTTCTGTAGTCAGCAAGGTTTCCTTTCTCCATATCAAATCCCGGAATCTCAAGTTCTCCTTTGTCATTAAATTTGGCCACCTTCTTGAGAGCTTTTGTCTCTTTTAATTCCCTCACCTTATCTTTCAACTCTTTCTCAGAAAGCTTCACGGCTTTTTCACCACTCTCAGCTTTAGCATACTTCTCCACCCTTCCTCCCTTTCTAACATATTGCTGTATATTTACAAGCTGACCATCAACAACCATAGTGTTATCTAACCAAGTTTTGGCATTAGTGTATTGGTGTGCGTCATCAGGTAATTTGTTGGAGCTCATCATCACATCATTAAAGCTCCACATACTCACCATTTTTAATGTGCTTTCCTTCCCTGCAATATTTAAACTTTTGTGTCTGGCAACATCATTGTTAAGTGGTATAATCATGTGAAGAAGAGCCTTTTCCACATTTCCTTCTTTCCCTTGAAAAGCACTTGCTATCATTTTAAAGAAGTTCTTTTTGTATTCACTTCTCCGGTAGTATGAACCAGAATTGATGTCTTCCTGAATGAAAGCACCTACAAAGTTGGGGATTGCAACCAAAGCCTTCATACCTACAGCTAGTTGTTGTGTAAGTGTGTTAGTTTGCTGGATGATTTTCTTAGTGGAAGCCGCCCTCTCATCCTTTTCTTCCTCTGTTTTTCCTTTGGAAAACTTACCTACAAGCTTGTCAATAGCAGTATCATTATCCTGAGAAATACCATATATAGAGCCATCAATCACTCTTTTAACCAAGTCTGCATTTTTAGCATTTCCCGGAAATACCAATGGTTCATCTCCCTGAAAATAGATGTCTCCACTCTTTTTGTCCACCTCCAAATGCCCCTTATTCTGTTCTATTTTGTGAATACTTAAGAATAAATCTTCCAAATTCTTCCCTGTTTCAAACTCTTGGAGAGCCTGAATATACCTAGGGATAATACGTACAAGGTCTTTCACATAGTCTGTAGACTCCTTATCTCCTATGGTGAAATATACAGGAACGCTTCTATCCTGCTCTCCAGTTTCGGGATCAAGGCGTCCATATGCCTGATGCTCATTCACTTGTACGGTGAATTGGTCTACAAAGCTGCCCTTTAAAGTGGAAAGCTTGTTCTCAGAAGCTGCGAGCCTCTGGAGCATACTTCCTGTTATAAAAGGGAGGAAAAGCCTACTAGACCTATCATTCAGGTAGCCGTTCACCTTTGCTCTATTGTTCAGCTCAAAGATGTAATTATATAAGTCTAATACTTCCTGATCTTTAGCCATGTTCTTGTAGGCATCTGTATACTGAGACTCAGTTTTTAACACTTTGCTAATCAAATATCCAAAGGACTTATCCTCGTAGCCATTAAAATCTGGGCTGGTAATATCAAACGTCTTCCTAGCATTTGCCTTTTGTATAGACTTAATTCTATTATCTGTAGCTTCATCTGTAGAATATGTCCTCAATTCAACACGCTCAATAGCCTTGTTGATGGCTTCTGTAGCGAGCTTCTTGTATTCAGCTAAGTCAATATTCTTCAGAATTGTAGCCTTGTCCTTTTTCTTTTTAGCTTCATCTATCTCAGCATAAAAGTCTGGCTTCACCTTTGTTATAAGCTGGTGCTTTTTCTCATCTGCTATTAATTTGAAAGGATTTCCGTGTTTTTTTGAGACTTTTAGGTAGATTTCTTGGAATTTTTCTATTTCTTTCTGTGTGTTAATTTTATCTTGTGAACGAGCTCTGACAATTAATTTTGTTAACAATTGAACACTTTTGTTATTAACATAGGCTCTTTCTGTAAGAGAATTTATAATTCCTACAGCTTCCTTTTGAGGAGATAGGATGTTATTAAATCCTTCATTTACAGCCATATTATCCACAATTGCCCTCAAAACATCCAGAATTCTATCTCTTTTTTCAGAAATTGCTCCAGAAGTTTGTCTAAGGTTTCTCAACACTATCTGTTGTTCCTTGGATAGATTTTCATCTCCATATTCAGAAATAAACACTTTGTCCACCTCAGAGAAATAATCTGCTGCATTCAGAACGTTTAGAAGTTCTCCAATGGCTGATTTCTTTTGATCTGGTGTGAGAGAGTTGATGTCTATCTTCTCGTATTTATCATATAATGCAGACAGAGAATTCCTGAATTGTTTGGCTTCTACGGAAAGAGGTTCGAAGTTGAGAGCACTTTGCAAGCTCCTGATTGCCTCAGACTGATTGTTTAAGTCAATCAATTTCTCATTATACTCATCATCTCCCACCTTAAGTTTATACAGCTTCTGGTAACGGGCTTTAAGCTGTTTGATGAGAACGTCCACTTTTTTGTTTCCTGTACTCTGGTCATCGGGAGTGACAGGAAGTAGAGGAGTGTCTTCTATTTTACGAAAATCAGTGTTGCCCATAGTCACTGTTGTGAGCACTGGGTAAGTTTCACCTGTTTGCTTGTTCTTTACATCTTTGTATTCTGCGTGTATAGGAATGGTGAAGCCTTTAGCATTTTTGATACCATAGTGTTCTTTCAATGTACGGATGTAGTCTGAAAGCTGGATGGCGTGCTGACTTCTTTTTAGAAAATCCTGATCCTGCTTGTTTAGAAGCCACCCCATAAATTTCCAATCGTATATTTCAACATCTCCATTAGGTGTTTGCACTAAAAGATCAATTGTACCAGCTCTACCTCTTAGAGTGGTTTTATTACCATCTTTATCCTTAACATCAAACTTTGCAGTGTCATTGAAGATTTGCTGCTCTGTTAGGAACTTACTTCCAGCAGGAAATTTGTATAGAAATCCCGGCCTGTTTTCTGTTCCCAAAAGATATTCTACAAAATCATTATGAATTTCTCCATTAATTCCAACTGCTGGTGGCACTTTAACATCAGCTCTGTCTTTGAGTGTACCGTCTGCATTGAAAGCAGCATTAGCAATTTGCTCAAGATTGTAGTGAGCAGTAGTTCCTTGGAGTGCTTTCCTTGCCCACTCCTTTTTCTCAGCAGGAGTAGCTTTCTCTAGGTAGTCAACACCTTTGGAAGTACGCTTATTTATTCTCTTTGCATAGTCTGTTGTACGGTCTGTTTTAAGCTCTACACCATCCCATTTGGCTGTGTAATAGCTACTTACATTCTCGTCATCTGGATCGGAAGCATCTGTTTTCTTCTGCAAATCATATTGTTTGATTTTGTCATCAAACTTTTTCTTTAAGTCCCATTGCTCTCCTGTTTGTAAGAACTGACCATAAGCATCTAATATCTTGGTGACTAACGATTCATTATAGTCAAGATTGGAAAGCATTGATTCATAGCTATTTGAATCAGCTAATTGCTGTGCCACTTCACTCACCAAACTTCTGTATTCTCCAGCATCAATCATGGATGCAGCAGCTCCTTTAAAATAACTGTCATCTGGAATACTATCTCGTATTTGAGAAGCTAGATTTTTTACATCTTCATTGGAACGAGTGTCAAGTATATCCTGAGAGCCAAGTTGTTTTAAAGCTTCCTTGAACGGATTGGGAGCAATGTTCAAAAGTTCTTTTATCCAATCAATTATACGTTCCCACCAAGCTTTTTGCTGGCCAATCTTCACTTCATCTTCACCTTGATTTTGTCCAATGTAATATTCAGCTAATAATTTACCAATGGCTTCTTCCTTGATTTTGTTTATATCTGGATTACCTTGTTCATCAATATACTTATCTTGGTAGAGCTTCTTGGTTTCTCCATAGATGTCATAAGTGGTGATTTTATTAGCCATTCTATTATAAAGACCAACATTCCCTTGCTTAATCATTGCTGTGAGAAAGTGCATAGCTTCCTCTGTAAGAGTTACATTTTCCTTGCCTTCAGCAACTTGTATCACTTTATCCAAGAGAAGAGCCACACCATTCATCCCTCCAAATCGTCCAGTGTCCAATGTCTTTATTTCAATGCCCACTCTATTAAGCCAATCTTTCACCTTAGTAATAGTGGATGCAGAAGCTTTCGTTTGTTGAAAGCCCACTTGTGCAAACACTTCTCTAAGCTGATCTTCTGTATACCAATTCCCATTATATAAAAAGTCGCACATATTAGCAATTACGTGTTTTAAGAGATGCTTTGAAACTTTCAAATGCATCTAAGCTGAATAATTTCCCTTGATCTCCTTCCTTTGGTTTGAACACTTCAGAAAGAGGAAAATCCACTGTCTCAGCTTGATTTCCTCTACCTCTGTTCATTGTCACCACACCCCCATCGTACATTTTCTTTAAAGCTTCTTCCAATAGAACAGCCCCCTTGGTTTCTTTACCAGCTCTTATTTGCTGCACAGCTTTTTCCCTTTGAGCTTGTGTTAATGCTGGAATGGAAATACGCCAATCTAAAGAAGAGTCTTTTGTTCCTGTAAGGATGGCATTAAACATCTCTTCCCTGAAATCCTCGTACACCATTTCTGGTGTATTGGGAGTGGAAGTGGGTTGGGTGGCTTCGCTGTTGTTCAAAAAGTTTCCAAGTGCTTCAATATCAAACTCCTGTGCCACTTTTCTCACTCCATTCTCTAGTACAGATGGTTGTGCTGATGGATAGTGTTCTTGTGCTCTGAGTCCATCTCCCCATGCATTTATAGCTACGTACAAAGCTTTAGGTTCTACATCAATTGGGCTTTGACCTTCTTCTGTTATTTCCCTATTACTCCACTTCTGCATGTTTTTAACAATGACAGGTATTCCGAATTCGTCATCAACTCTTTGGAATAACATATTCACTGTAACAGGTTCTTCATCTCCCTCTTTCGTGTAGTCAATTGTGTAATATATATGACTAGGACTATCTGACTGAGAGAACGGATAGAAGAATGTAGAAGGCACCTTTGCATCCTGATTCACCTTTCCTTGCATCTTGAGCAAATCAAAATACTCTGTTGCTCTTCCATAAGGTTTGCTTATAGGATAATCTCTGTCTACAAAGCTTTCAGCATATATTCTTTTAACAATATCTCCATCATTCCAAGAGTTTCTAAAGAAGCTTCCTGTTTTAAGGAAAGCTCTTAAGCTGTCTTCGTTCTTCAACTCCTGAGCTATATTCCCCACCATGTTTGAATACTCATCAGCAGGAATAGAATCCTTGAACGAAATAGGAGAATTAGACACACCGTTTTGGAGGAATGACAAGGTGATTAATTTCCTTGCAAAATCCTGAGTTTTAGGGTGATATAACAATTCCTTAAAGCTTTCATTATACAGGTTCTTAGAGAAAATATCTCTGGCTTTTACAGCCAAAGTGATGTTCTTTGTTGCATTTGCTCTCTTTCCCTTTATATAAGGCATCAGCTGTTTCAGAATCAGATTACCTCTCAAGCTGTTAAAGTCATCATTTGCTTTAATTTCTTTCTTCAATTTCCTAAGCTCTGTCACCAAAGCTGTATTCTTATTCACCATCAAATCTTTCATCTGGTTGATGATTCCTGTAGACGTTTGAGTGGTGAAGTTTATTAAGCTTTCTTCCAGCTTCCTAGCTGTGTATATTTTATCGTCGTTGGAAATGTATTTTTTAGACACATCTTCAAGAATAGGACGAAGATATTTTTGTGTTATAGTGTTGTTTATGGTGAGAACATCTGCCAATAATTCTGTTGCCTCTCCCAATGCATCTCTTTGTTTACCTACAAAGCTGGTGTTCAAATAAGCTTGTGGTGATCTCCAAACATTGTTAGCTGTAGCAGAAGCTGTAGTTTCATTCTTGAAGAACAAAGCATAGTTGTCATTCAGGTTGGCAGTGTCATAATTGGTGGCTTGCTGCAATTGGAACAGTTGTTGAGCGTACACTGTATACTTCATAAACTCCTGAAACAGAAGTTTTTGCAATCCAACTTCCTGAGCATTCAATTCAACACCATTGTAAAACTTCTCAATTGAACTTTTAAGAGCTTCTGTGAGAGCTTCCTTACTTGTAGGCATTGTTGCAGGAGCTGCTTTCACCTTATTGAAAATAGAAGGCATTACATCTCCTATAAACTTGTTGTACAATCTAAGGTTGGAAAGTGACTTTTCTCTTTTTACATCGGCATATTTCACATATTCTCTTACAACTGGCTGATTCATAAACAGGGAGACAATAGGATGGTCTGTGGAATTAGGCACTCCCATTCTTTCAAGCATCAAATACATACCTGCTGTACGTATGTTGAAGTTGATTTGAGCCAGAAATGCATCCTTAAATACGTCCACTGTTCCGTTGATGTATTGGCTAATCTTATCTGAAATAAATCTACCGTCTCTATCCTTTCTCAAAGACAAAGTGGGCTGACCTTCAAGAGCATTGTGAGGAAGTAGTGGCACTGGGTTTTTACCTACATACTCTCTATCACTCCATTTAAGATATTGGATGGCATCATAGTTGATGGTGACAGGAGAAAGTTGTGCAAGAGCATTACCTGTTTGTGCTACAGCTGCAATACCCACCAGCTTCTTAACAGACAAACCTTGGTGGCGAATATTAGTCATGTACATAGGGCTAACAATCGTCTTATTCCTTCCCTCTCCAAATTCATCAGGAGCCAAATCCACTAATTGAGTGCGTATGCTCTTAAGGGTGGAAGTGGTGTTAGGTGTCACTAAACGAGAATAGTTTTCAGGAAGAGCAAGCAGCTCTTGCATGTTCCTAAAGTATTCATTTTCAATAGATTGTCTATAAAGCTTCTCAAAATCGTCTTCAGCTTTCGCCTCAGATGCTTCCAAATCAAGAGACTCTAAAGCCTCTTTTGGATTCACTTCATCTCTCGCTATCTCTTTAATCATAGCATCTGCAAGTTCTTGAGAAGCCCATTTTTTCAAGGCTTTTTTGCCATCTTCACCCATTCCAAAATAAGGAATAGTACGAATGGTATTATTGCTATCCACATAAAGGTTCTGAATATAGGTGCTTAATTTATCTATATCAAAGTCAGACCCTGCTTTTGTGGTGAGTTCTTCCGGCACTACTATTGTATCCCCCATTTCTTCAGGTAGAAATCCAGCTATACGAATATTGTCCATTGAGTTGAGTTCCTGTGTTGGAATACGAAAACCCACTAAGGAGAGAATTTTTGTTTTGTCTGGAGATTTTTGTATGGCATCCCATAAATCCTGATCGGTAGTCCATTCAAATCCCATTGCTCTCAGCTTTTTAGCTGCATGGAAAGGCATTAACACTTCCATCCAAGGCTCTTCTTTTGTGTAGAATTTGAGTCCTGAAGACGTATGTGCAATCTTTCCGTTTATAATGTCTCTTTTAATTCCATATTTTTCCATCAATGCTCCTGACACCTGCACTTTAGGAGCACCGTTCACCTTCGGAGATGTTAAATTCTTGTCAACGTGAGCATACAGAATGCTCTTTATTTGCACGTAATTAGGCATTGCCTCAAACGCTGTAACTAATTGATTTTCATCGTTTGTTGCAATTTGTCTACGAAGACTGTCTGGCACCTCTCTTCTGAAAAGTTCACTTCTTAAAAGGCTGACAATCTTGCGTTTATCCTTAATTCTGAATGTGCCATTTACATCCTCCGCTCCAAATGTTTTGATGAGCTTATTATATCCCAATTCCACTTGTTCTTTTAGGAGGGAGATGTTATGCTGGGCTAATTCGTGAGCTTGAGTTGAAACCGGTTTTCCAGCATCATACAAGTTGAGAATTATAAGCTTAGTAATCTGTGTACCTCTTGTTTGATTTTCTTTCTTTGAAGAAGTGTCTGTCTGCACACCGAATGTAGAGAATGGCACCTGCACCAAGTTTTGGTATGGAGAAGCATTCACAGAACCGTCTTCATTATAGAAGGAGTCCATTCCCTGATTTCCCACCTTTCTACCAGACTCAGCAATTATGTAATTGATGTCTTGTTTCAGCATCTTTACATAGTGATAGCGGAAGTTGGTGTTCCTTACAGCAGCATAAGAATAAGAGACAATAGAGAATTTATCCACTAATGGGTGGAACTTACCGTTGTTGTCTGTGTGTCCAGAAACAATTGGTTTTTCTACATATACGTAGGAACTGTTTGGATTTCCAGCTGCCACAACGTCAGCATCGTGTTCCTTCAGTTTTTTAGGATAGTTGAAATTAGCAAGCACACCATCTTCATACATCAACTGCCTATCACGAGACATCATGAATTGGAATTGCTGCTCATCTTTCTCTGTCCACGTACCACCTTTCAACCTTCTCTCCCTCATACCTACAATTGTAGAGATGGCAGAAGCATCTGTTGAATTGGTCTTACTGTAGCCTTTATCAATCTGTGCCAAAATGTCATTGTTAGTGATGACATCTGACATAGTGGCAGTGGTCATAAAGTCGGAGAAGTTGTGCTTTCCTAACAGATTGTCAGTCAGCTTAATATTACCAACTTCATTATATTCCTTGTTCAAATAATCATTGAAATCAGGCTCTCCGTGTATAGAAGCTTCTCTTGGAGACAGGAACAGCTTATACCTCTTTGTAGCATCTGTGTATTCCAGAATGTTTCCAAAGAATATCTTCTGCATTTCGACATTGTTCAACATGAAATTCACTGTTCTGAATGTCAAAATGTCATTTATTTGTTCTGGGGTGAGCTTTCTATTATTCAGCTTCTCTCTCTCCATGAAATTCCTATCCATTCCTTCCCAGAAATAGGAAGTGTTGGCTCTATTTGCCTGAAGCACCTTGTAATTTACCAACAGTGCTTTCTGCTGAGTCACTTCACTTCCTATGAAATTGTTGATTTCAAAAGCGAAATCCACATCATTCATAGTGTAATTATTGGACATTTCTCTGAAAATAGCAGCTCTTTTCTTAGCAGCTTCTTCTCCCACTCTGTCTACAAGTTCTTGATAGTCAGCCTTCTCTGTGTTATAATACTCTGTAAACTTCTCCACAAAACGTGTTCTCCAATCCAAAGCTCCTGTAGCTACAGCCTTATATGGAATGGTGTTCTTAAGCTGCATCATCCATTGAGTTTTGGAATCAGCAGGCACCATTATATAGTATCTGTCATTTAAGTTTTGATTGATTTCCTGTACAACACGTTGATTTACAGATAGATTGTCACCAGAAACAGGTCTTCCAAGAGAATCCTTAGTTCCCTGAATATATCCCATTACAAGCCTGAATCCACTATTCTTCCCTCCCTTGAACAAGATGTCATTCAAATACGTAGAGTCTTTCACCTGCTCTAAATGAGGAAGTTGCTCATACAGACTCTCTAGGGAGGGAGAGTTGTTGATGTCATTTACGTCTCTGGAGATTTTGTTTGTTGCTACAAATTTCGTTTGTTGCTCACCATCCAGATTCCAGAAAGTGCTTTCATAGTCTTCTCCTGATTTAATGGCAGCAAGAGCTATCTTGGTAAAATTACCACCAGATTGCCAATCCTGCACATCATTCAGAAGGAACGCTGTGTTTCTCTTTAAGCTCTCTCTAAGTCCCACTACAGCTTCTGAAAACTCATTTCTATCTTGTATAGAAAGCCTTCTGTACATTTCCATTGTGAATGGAATCTGCAATTGGGCCAGAAGATTCATTTGTTTTTCTGGAGAAGAAACATCCAAATTCATATATTTGGTGAGCAGAATCAGGTCACCATCCTCATTGGTGGTAGCCATATTGCTTGTTCCAGAAAGGGCCAGATTCTTTAAATTATCAATCCATCCCTGAGCTGTTGATTTTTCTGAGCTGTCTAAGTTGATGGTTCCTGTATGTGAAGTTTTATCAGCATTGTTGAATTGCGTCCACACTGTAGGCAATTGCTTACTCATTACATTGAAAAATCTCACCTTCAATTTCCAATCATTCAGAACAGAAGCTGGATTTTTAGGATTGGACTTCATTGTAAGCCTGCTGTACAAACGTGCAAAATTAGGAATTGTTTGTCCAAGTTCCTTTATCTTAGCTTCCTTTTCAGCCAAACTGTTAAGATTTGCCACTTGAAACAAAGCCCCATTGAATGTTTTTGCATAGTTCACCTGCTCCAACATGTAGGATTCATTTCTCTTGCTTTGTATTTCTGTTGTTCCTGCTTTGAAAATAGTTTCAGGCAGTGTGGCAATAAGAAGTTTTATACTTCTGGAAGCAGTGTTCTTTGCATCGTTCTTGAAATACTTGGCATCATCAAAGTATTCTGGGTTACGTTCTCTGTCAATAGGAGAATACTCCACAATAGAATATGTCTTCAAATATTCATTTGTAAGCTCTTTCACCTTAGGCCAATCAGACTTTACATTCTCCCAGAATTGCATGTAGCCTTCAATCTGATCTTCGGGCACACCATCAATTCTCAATCCCTCCCTATTGTATATTAATTCCAACCTATTGTAAGTGTCATCATAGAATTTGTTCACTGTATTATCATCAACAGTTTCTTCAAATTCTGTCAAGGAGACACTATTTGTCTTATTTGGATTGATAATTTCCTGTAAAAGCTGTAAAGCAACCCCTCTAACTGTCTGATATTGTTGAATATAGTTTATATCGGCCAACTTGTATTCTGCTGTCTCATTTAAAGAAAGTGGAGTGGTAGGAATGCTTTTGTAATAGCCTGCATCTATTTTGCTAAACAGATCGTCTATTATCCTCACTTCACCAGAGAATATGCTCTTAATGAAATTCCACAAATTCTCAAACCATCTGGCTATAGAAAAGCCTAAGGGTTTAGATTTTGTTAATACATAGTCAGCAAACTCATCTGCAAGCTGTTCCTTCATCTGCTTCTCGGTGGTGTTCCTGTATTCCACCTGATGATAGTTCTCCCCATCAAAAAACCTGAAGCTTCCTTTACGAGAAGTGAAGTCTCTATATATTTTGTCCTTTTGTTCTCCTGTGAGGAATTGTTTATACACACCTTCAAACACTTCATGATAACCTGTACCTTCTACAGCCTTCTTCCACAGGCTGATAGTCATAGCTTTATACTGACCAAAAGCATACAAGCCGTTAGGAGTTTTGATGATGTTGTCAAGGATTTCTACATCAAATGATGTCCTCTCCTTAATATAGGATAATTCTTTACCTAAATCAATCTTCTTATAATCAAGAACAGGATCAGCTAATTTAAAATCCCCAGTGTCTCTCTTTCTATTAGCTTCATTCCTTGCAGCTCTCTTTTTCTCCAATTCTTCCAAATCCTTCTCTGTGGCCCCCTTTCTGAAAGAGAACCCTTTAGGAAGTGCTGAAGCTTCTTCTTTAGGAGCAGGCTTTTCTTCCGCTACAGGAGCAGCTTCTTCCTTTTTCTGGAATCCTTGCCCAGCAGCAAATGCTGGAACATCTTCTTCCTCAAACACCACTTCCTCATCATAGTCTATCTCATCCTCATCTAATGGAGTTTGGTTGGGACGTTCTGCTCTTTTTAAAATAGGAGCAAAATCAAACTCATTAGACTGAAGTGTTGTATATCTTGATATGATTCCCGGATCATCTGGTGTGATTTGTCTTATAGCCTTGGTTCTCAGGTAGGGAACATTTTGCTTGTCAGACAGCAGAAAAGAGGAATAGGAGGGATGGGAGCGGAATAATATGTCTCCATTAGTGCCAACATAGGCTTCTTCAAATTCGCCTGCTTTTAACAGCTTGTTGTTGGTTTTTACATAATAGTTCTGTAAATAGTCTACGATGAGAGCCTTGTTTGTATCAAAACTCTGAGATGTGAAAGGAACAGCAATACTTGCTCCAAAGTGGAACAATCCATCTTTAGATGTCAAATACACCTGAGCTTCACTTGGAGAAGCGTTTGTAGCTGGCCTCATGTACAGCAATCCATTCAGAAAGTTTTGTATTCTTTGTCCTTCCTTTGTTCCTTTTTGTGTAGCAAATTCTCTGAACAGTTTGAATATATTCTCTGCTTCTTGCTTTGAGAACTTTCTATTGTTCAGGAATTCTACATTTGATCCGTTGGTTAATAGAGGTTGACCTACAGCAAAGTTTAACGACACACCGTTCACCACCACAGCTCCCTCTTTTGTAGGAACAGTGATGATTTTCTCTTTTACAAGGTCTTCTTCTTTTGCTAATGCTGTCTGCGTAACAGGTTTGTCTTCATTATCCCTGAGAACAACTCCTCTGCTTACACCATATATAGGATAGGTGGCACTGTCTTGTTTTGCTAATGTGGCTTTTCTCCAATCAGCAAATTGTTTTCTTGCAATTTCGAATTCTTCCTCAGAGCCAACATAGTTGTTATCTCCTGCTTTTTCACCAAATGTATATGTGCCCTGCAAATCTGCATGAAATGTACCAAACACACCGTTGTCTATAGCCTGTGCTAAAACATCTCCTTTTAATTGTCCCTGCTTTTTACCTTGTGTGTCAACAATATACAATTTACCCTTATCTTCATAAGCGTAAAACTTTATAATTGGTTCGTATTCAGCCTTCAATACACCATTTTCAAAATACTTTGCTCTCTGCTCTGGTGTCAAAGAAGAGCTTTCAATATCTTTAACAATCCAATCTCTTAGTCCTTTGAGTCCATAATTAGCTTCATTGTTTTTTGTGATGGCCAACACCTTGTAATTTGCTGCCTCTTGTGTGTTCTGGAAGGAAGCAAAATTGGTAAGAAACACCAAACGTCTCTTCTGGTGAGGCTTAGGATTGGTTTTATCGTAAAAATCACTCTCCTTAGAAAGAAAGTTTTCTATTGGAGCTTTGTGGTAGTCATTGCTTTTATCAGCTGCATCCAGAACATCCTTATCCTGTGCATCAGGAGAAATAATGTTAGACGATTGTGTTGTAGAAGTTTTCTCAATTTCATCTAATTGCTTTTTAATCTCTGCATTTTTCTGCAATTCTTCAGCAGCTTTACGTTCAGCTTCTTTAGCTTTGTTTATTTTGTTAATAGCCGGACGCATTTCTTTAACGATGGCATCAGCTAAATCCTTATCATCCAGATTGTTAACGAAATCTTGTGTAGCCTGTACATCATTTTTGTCTACATCTGCCCAAGCTCCTTTATATTGGGCAAATTCCTTCCTTCCAAGAACATCCTTTACAGCACCTTTGTACACATCTTCCACTTCCTTGGAATAATTATCCACAGAAGAAAGAGGATATTTCCTATAATCGGAAGGCTTAATGAATTGAGTTTCACCTGTTGGAAGCTCAGTTTCCACTTCTCCTCCCAATGTGTTATTAAGAGGTGTCACTGTAGGGAACAATATAATAGAATTACCTTCTCTTGTAACGGGAGTGGAAAGGAAGTATTCTCTACCTAGATCGAATGCTGTTTGAACTGTTTTTCTTCCCTGCTTTTGTGACAACGTAGCTGTCTCTATTCTCTGAGGAATATTAGCTTCGTCGTATTGCTGAGGATTTTTCTTTATGTTCTCATACTCTTTCAGAAACTCTTTTCTCCTCATAGAGAGTTCTATGATGTCTCTGAGTTCACCTTTCATCTCATCTTTTCTGTCAGATGTAACAGTGTTTCTTTGAGAATCCACCTGCATGTTGTTGATGATGGTGAGAGCTTCTCTTGTAGCTTCTGTAGATGTACTACCATTATTGATGTCGTTAATGGCTTTACCCATATCAACACCTTCTCTGTGTAGGTTTTGTGTTAGCTGAGGAATCCTAGCGTCATAGTCTGCAACCTTTGAAGCAGCATACACCATTTTGTCAATAGTCGTTTCATTATATTTTGGATTGCCCCCATATCTTAATGAAAGAGATTGATATAGAGAGTTTATATTATCAGCACTTTTTTCAAAATTTATAAGCCTGTCATTGAAGGTTTGTTGTGTGTCAGAAGGTGCTGCAAAACCTTGATCTTTCAGCTTTTGCAATCCATCTGGAGACATTGCTATTTTCCTGTATGAAGCAATATCTTCCTTCACCAAATCATAACGTCCATATTTTATTCTTGGAGCAAGGTAGTTGTGCACACTGTCAAACTCGCTGTCTTTAAGCTCAAGAACGTCACCTTGTCTTATAAGAGCATCTTGCTCATGCATTAGAGAAACACCTCTAGCAGCAGATGCTGCCATCTCCTGTGTCCACTTATCACTTGTAAGTTTAAGTGGATTGTTATTCACCCGATTGATGAAAGCTTCGGTGTTTCTACCTATCTCTCCACCATATCCTGTAGCTCCTCTTCTTCCAATTTCTCCACCTTTCAGAAATCCAAATCCTGTTTTACCGTTTTCCTTAGTGTATGTACCAACCACACCGGATTGTTGAAGTCCACCACTCAACCCTCCCAATAACAAAGATTCAAGTCCTTCTTTATCACGGAAAGCAGCTTGCCAACCACTTCCAAAAGAATCCAAAAACTCAGCACCTTTACCTTGGTAGGCTTTATTATAATAGTCTTCTACGCCTTTTTGGATTGCATACTGAGCACTTTCTTCAAATGCTTCTGAAAGAGAGAACAATAAGCCAGCTAGATTTTTTGCCTGATATAAACGTTTTCCTATACCTTTAGTAGGAAGAGCTCTTTCAAAAACACCTGCTGCCGTTTTCCTTATTCCACCCGTACCAAATAAAGCTCCGCCGCTTGCTAATTCACCAGCAGCTGTATTTGCAATTGCTTTGCTGTCTTTATATGCAGAACCTAATATCTTAGGCAGTTGGATATAGTTGGTGGCTGTTAAAAGAGCCATATTGAGTCCAAAACGTGCATCTCCCAAGCTCTGTGCAGCATCGTTAATTTTATCTAAATCTGCACCAATAGGGCTAATACCGTATTTCTGTACGTATTCATTAATTTTTTGATTACGGAAATCATTCATTCCCTGCAAAGCTTCCAGCCCACCTTCTGTTGCAGCTCCAAATGCTGATACAATAGCTCTTTCTGCTGTTGGATTTTGGGAGAATGAAGCCACTTTATTAAACCCATCGCTTGCTTTACGTATTAAGTTTTGGGTGTAATTAAACCTGTTAACGGGAGGGACAGCAGATAATTCTTGCTCTAACTGTTCAGCAACTTGTGCTGCTTTGTTTATATTTAAGCCCGGAATTAACCCTCTCATCAGTCCTAAACCCTTTGCCATCACAGCACCTGAATAAATAGCACCTATAGAAAATCCTAGGTTTTTAACCAATTTATCCCATACAAAATTGGCTGTCAATAGGTTGGAAGGTTCCCACCATTTTGCATCTCTTTCTTTCTGCGTGTAATAGTTTGGTAATAGATTTTCTGATGCTTGTGTCCACTCATTCAGAGTGTTTGACACATCATTATCAAAAAAACTATGAAGTCCGTGGCCTGTAACCACTTGCTCTAATCCATATATAGAACCAGCTGTACCATTAAGGAATGTTGTACCTGCTGTTATAAGTCCTTTAGTGATTCCGTTGAAAGCCTTTGAAAGCCAACCTTGTCCTCTACCATATAAGTCTTCATTGTCTCCACCTATTCTCTGGTATGGATACCTACCAGAAGTATCCACTTGTAAAGGAGAATATGTTAAAGCACTTGAAGGAGAAATTCCACTTTCGGGCACAGAATTAACCCTATTCTGCAAATCAGCAAAAGCCACCTTGGGATCAAGCGTAGGTGCTGTTCCTGCTTCTGCAAAAACGTTTAAAGCTGGCTTTCCGGGGAAATGGAAATTAGAGCCAGCTATCATGTTTTCAAAATCTGTGTTCGGCGTCGTCTGTGGGTTATTGTCCGGCATTTTTCATTTTTAATAGCACATCTGTTGGTATAAGTCCTTCTATATATACATCACTCTTAAGTTGTTCAAGAGCATCCATTATACCAGCTTTTGATGCATTAAATCCAGCAGGTTTTCCTGCAATAATATCATTTCCTGTTTTTGCGTCTTTTATATACATCTTCAAATCGTAAGACCCAGCAGGAGTTTGGAAGACGTGATAGCGAACATCGTATTTGCTATCTATTGGTCTGTCCATGTGGAATGCACTACCAATCCCCTCCCTTACACCTTTGTAAGGAGCATCAGTTGTTATTCCACCACTTACAGCAAATGAAGAACCAAACTTGTTATCAAAGTCATTGTTAGCTCTCAAATTGGGGAAACTATCAAATACAGCCTTGCTCACTTCTAACAACGTAGGCTGAGCTTCTGTATCTTGTTGAACTGTCAAATAGTATTTTCCTGATTGTCTGTCTGCTCTAGCTCCATAAATATTCTTCTCGAAATGTCCTTTTGTATCAGAAAGAAGGTCTTTAAATTCTTTTGCTGAGTTTGCAATTGCTCCTTCTCCAGATGCAGCAGCATTTGCAACGTTTGTAAATGCTTGCCTGATGGACTCTTTCTCAGCAGGTTTACCAGCTAGGAACGTAGAACTGATTGGATAGTAAGCAACTTGTCTTTCCTTATATGCATTCTCAATTGCATTAAATTGTGGTACTAGAGAAGCATCAAAGTTCTTGGAAAACTTATCATAGTCACCTTGTTTAGGGCCACTTACAGTTCCTGCATTATACGCCCCAGCAATAGTGGGCAAACTAAATCCGATGCCCACCTGCCAAGGTTGACCATTTTTAGAATATTTTGCATCCAAACGAGCTTTTGCCTGTTCCCATCCCGGTGTTTGATTAAAAACTTGATATGCATCAATATAGTCTGGATTGTAATTTCCACCAAGTCTACCCTTCATGCTTTCAATAGCCGCAGCTTTTTGGGTGTCTAATTCATCTTTTGCAGCTGTTAATTGCTTTAAATCTCTTAGAGAAGGATCAATACTTTGATAATATCCTACAACATTCTGTGGAGCTTTCCCAGATAATACGGCTTCTCTACCATCCATATAAGCTTTCCTGTATGCATTATGAGCTTCCTCCATTGTTCTATATCCTGTAGTTCCAGTGCGATCAACATTGAATTCAAATGCTCCAGTGGCCTGATTTTTCTTTATTGGATTAAAGCCTGTAGAATCACCTGAGTTGAACATCCCAAATACTACCCCGTATGTACCCTGATTCACCTCATTAGTTTTATCTTTAACTAATTGATTAAAAGAATATTGCCCAAGCTTTCCTGTTTCCTGTGGTACATTTTCAATATCAGAACGTACATCTCCAAAACCACCATCTCCGCTGTCACTTCCATCTCCCTTTTTACCAGAATGAGCTATGAGGGCAAGTTTTACCTTGAGAGCATCTTCCACAACGTCACGACCCATTTGATATTTGAATTTCTCCTGTTCCAACTGATTCTTTGTAACATCCAAATCAAACTTCAGACTCTCCATATTAGTCTCCCAAAGAGGACTTTTCTTCATTTCTTCGTAGGAATAACTTCCTATTAAACTAGAGAGCACCTCGTTATTAACTAGGGCTGCTTTAGCTGCTTCTGGGTTCTGTTGTAATAGGGAGGAGAGGCTGTTAAATTGGTTTTTTTGTTGTGTTATCTGTTCTTTGTAGGCGTTTATTTTTGCTGTTGCCTCAGCTGCATTTATGGTTTTGTCTGTAGCTATTTTGGTTTGTAGGTCTTGGATGGCTTTTTCTGCATTGTCCAAGAACATATTAGTGTTCTTCTTAGAAGATTCCCACAGAGTTTGTGGAGAAACACCTCTATATCTACTCCATCCATCTATATTCAATTGTTGTTGAACATCTGGCTGGGAGCTTACAAGATTCCAAATGGAAGCTACCTTATTAGCATCTATACCACTCTTTAAAACAGGATCAACCTGAAGATTACCATTTTTATCAAGCATGAAACTATCTCTGTCTACATTCTCTCCCGGATGAGCTTCTTTATACAACTTTGTAAACCTTTCAATGTAATCAACGTGTGGAGTGTAACTACCCTCAAATGTGCTCTGAAGGTCTCCATCGTTCACCCATTGATTCACCATATTCTGGAAATACTGTTCATTCTGAGGAGCATAGTTTTTATCTTTCTTACTTTGTTCCACGGCAGCCAATCCTGCCTGAATAGCAGCTGTGCCTGCAACACCATTCTTCACAATAGGATCATTAGCAATCTTACCAGCCATCCCTCCTATTTGGTTTACAAGACGTTGATCTGAGAAATCTCCTCCAACACTTTTACCTACAGCCTCATTCATAGCACTCACCTGAGAACGCACATAGTCCTGAGTTTCCCTCTTAGCGATGGGAAGGCTCAGTAGATTATCGTAATAACTTTGTACCTTCTGTATCCCTTCTTGGAACTGCTGTTCACGCTGAACCCCTACAGTCACCATAGCTTCCACTGGTTGCTGTTGGATGTAGGGATTGAAAACAGGAGGTTTGTCTAAAAATGAGGCCATAAATTGCAAAACTAATTAAAAATCATGAAATTACCAAAAAATATTTGCTATTAATAATTTAGAAGTTTGGGAAACCCTGTCACTTTTCTCCTTTGAAACTGTTTGTAAATACTGTCATCCTTCAGGTTGTTAAGTTTCACCTGTTCTGTAGCTGTCTGAAGGTCTGAATTTTTGATACGTGTGTAGCTCTTCAGCTTACCATTTGCATCATAATTGCTCCTTACTCTGGTGTCAAAACTAGAACTTTGAGGAGTGTCAGCAAATCCTGTTGTATTCAAATATTCCTGTCCCGGAGCACCCACCTTTTCTAAATTATAATTCTCATTCTGATCGTACCTGAAATGAGGATAGAGATTCTCATACACCTGTAATGTTCTGTTTTCTAATGAGTTCTGCAACACTTTAGAAGAAATACTATTCAGAATGGCTTGGTTGGTAGCCTTTGTATTTGCACGAGCTTGTGTCTGTCTAACAAATTGAGTGTCAGCCAATTGCAAGTTTTTCTCATTAGCATCATTCAAAAGCGCCACATTTTTGTTTGTGATGTCGTTGGCTATCTGCTGATTGATACGAAACTCTTCTCCAGAAACAGAGCTGTCTGCTTCGTATTTCTGAGCAGCAAGAGCAGCAATTGCTTCAGGGTTGTCTTGTATAGATTGAGAAGCAGCTCTGAATGTAGAGTTGTTCCTGTTACGCTGATCCTGTAAACTGATTCTATATGGTTCAAACAGCTCTGGTTGCAACTTTTGTGCAAATACAGGTTCTGTTCTATTTGTTGCAGCAGCAAACAATTCTGGCAGAATTTGTGTAAATTTAAGGTTTTCTGCGTTTGAAGGAACATTGTAATCCTTTGGTTCCTTTATCTGAAAATCGTATGGTTGCCAAGTGTCAATCCTTCTTGGGTTGTATGGATTGTCTGGATTGTCTGGAAACTGTGGATTTCCCCCCACCCTGTCTGTTGTAAATGGTGGTTGTTGTGTCTGAGGAGGAGCAGCTGGGGGGTTGCTTGTAACATTATCCCAATTGTAAGTTTTGCTGTCTTCCCCTTTGGTGATGGTGTTCAAAAGTAAATTGAATTCCTGAGGCTGTAAGTCTCCTATCTTTTTACCTTTTATTTGTGCATCAATATTTGCATATGGTTGATGGTTTGTCCATCTATCAATAGCATCTCCCACAGTTCTCTTTTTGTAAGAAGGGCTGCTGATGAGATTAACCATGGCTGCTTGACCTTGCTCAACACTTGGAAATTTTGCAAAATAACCACCATCCTTACCAGCTTCTCCCTTTACTGCGCCATATTTCTTCATCCAATCTGCATATTTTAAATTGCCGGGGTTATTGTGACGTTGTGCAAGAGATAGTTTTTTTCCATCTGTTGGAGGAACAATATCGTTTCGGTGTGCCCACAAGTATTTATTATTGTGCAAGCTACCACCATCTTGATATTGTGGTTGTCCAATTATCTTCATTCCGTTCTTTGCTTTCTTCATTATTCCATTAGAGAAAGCCTGTGGGTCAATCCCATGGTCATTAGAAATATCCAACATTGCTTGCTGCATATCTGCTAAATGGGCTTTACTTTGAGCCAAGCTCTGTTGTTTCTTCCTAGAACCAATCATCATTGCCATTCCTGAATTGAATTTCAAGGATTCCCATTTGTCAAACGGATTGGATTTATTAACAAGCTCAGTGGAATAATCCATTAAAGCATTGTTCTTCATCTCGTTCTTAGCAAGAATCTTGCTGTCTGTTTTGAACTTTCTACCAGTTATTGGATTTTTCATATTTCCCATCACTACAAGAGAACCATCATCTGCCTTGTAAGCAGTTTCTCCACCTTCCACCTCAACATTGGTTCCTTTATAATTAATAGGAATGCCACCATCAGAATGAGAAGGCCCGTTAAACTGAACCGTATCATCATCTAAGATGGTAGTGCCATTTTCAGCTTTACGGCCACCAGCCACCCAGCCAAAATATCTCTTCTGTTTTCCTGTTAATTTTTTACCATTAGCAGTGCCATCTCGTAGCATTTCTTTTGCTTTTGCTGAAGACAAATCACCGCCTGTTTTCATTATCATTACTTTTGCCATGTTCGTGTGTTTATACGAATTTATAGGAAATTCGTGTCTTTATACGAATTTGAGTTCGTAGCCATTTGAAATTAAACTCTGTATTTCATTATCACTTAAATCATGCACACTGCCTTTTTCGTAATAGTTTTTAAGCATTCCTCCCTGTTTGTAGATTTTCATCTTTCCGCCACTCTTGAAAGAAGCTACAGATGTAGCTGGAGAACCAATTGGTTTTGCAGCTGTTTTCTTTCCATATAAACTGTATATGGTAGCTGGGTCTACAGGTACGAAATTGCTGTCATTATTATAATATCCATATTGCCCTTCATTCGTTTGGAATACATCGTCTACAGAAGTTCCCGTAGGAAGCGTTGTAGCAAGCTTTGTGGTGGATTGCATTTGGTTTCCCTCGAATTGTACCACAGGATCACCAATATCCCTAGCCACATATGAATTTTGAGCAAGCCATGCAGGAGCTCCTTTTCTTGCAGCAAAATCCCTTGCAAACTGATTAGCTCTATTTATCTCATCGTATGATTTGTATGTAGCTGTTCCGCCAACATTTCCACCAGACTGCATGTGCCTCATAGGAGTTTCATCCACATATCCACCCTGAAAATAATGATGCTCACCCGGATACATCATTTTACCATTCCCATATTCATCCTCTCCATATACAGGAAAAGGAACACCCTCCATTGTTATATCTGAGGAGGGGATGCGTAACATTGGCTGAGCAAAATCCTTTGAATTAGCCTTATAGCCGTCATTAGATACAGTGAGACCATTCTCACCTTTGTGTAAATCACCATGCTTAAATCTTAAAGCAAGAGCTCTCCTATGTCCTGTACAATGAGGATTGCTTAATGGAGTGCACCAGCCTTTGTGAGCTGGATTGATGGCTTTCTTTATCCATCCACCATCCTTCATTAGAGCTGAGCTCCCTGTACCATAAGGGTGCTCGTTATATGATAGTCCCGGTTTAACAACAGGGGAAGGTTGATTTTGATTTGGTAGAAGAGCATCTACAGCCAATAGTCCTGTTAATGCTGTTTGCCCAGCCCACCCATTGTACGATTTTCTCTGTTTCTGTGGGCCTTGCAGTTGGTTGTTGTAATAATCAACATCCATCCCTGTATCAGGAACCATGTTCCCTGCAAGCTGGGGAGATATTTGCTGTGGTTCTTCATATGGAAGCGTAGGAGCATAATTTTGCTCAGCATATGCCATCCCAGCAGGAATATTATTCTGGGCCAGCTGAGGATTGATAGGCTGGTAGGCACTTTTCAATTTTCTCGGAGCTGAAGCATTTGCATTTGGAAGAGCTATTCCGTTTTGTGCATATGAACCAATGTTCACCTTTGTCAGCATTTTTGATTTCTTCTTTTTCATTATTATTTATACGATTGCATGGTACTCGCAAGAGTAAATCCAGAAATTATTTTAATGTCATCTTTGTCATCCAATATCCACCTGAGTTTCAACTCCTTACTCCTTAGAGGAGCTTTATGGTAGGAGCGTTTTCCATAGTCGTGATTGGTATCATTCAGCATTTTGTAGTCTGAAACACTCACACAGCTAGGAGTCCAGATGTCTGTATATGGGTCTTTCACCATATCCCAGAATGTGTTTATATTATAGAAAGAGCCAGACTTGGACACTAGGACAGTTTTGCTGTCTGTATTGTATTTAGGAAACTGCTTGTTGAAGAACATGTTGTTAGCCTGCTTCATTGCAAGTTCCAGAAGTCCTGTGCTCTGTTGCCCGTTCCATCCTATGAATTTATTGAAATAAAATTGGTCTGTTTCAACATATGTACGGAACGAACTGTATTTCAACACTTTCGAATAGTCTTGTATACTTTGTAAGATTTCGTCAAGATAATTGAAAGCGTAAGGGTATTCGAGTATGTAAGGATGAATGCTTCCATAGAAATTGTTGAATTTATCTATAGCTACATTGTGCTGCCAAATAGCATCTGGTTTTCCTGAATAGAATACATTTGGCTCAGGTACATAGTAGTTGGGTAGATAGGTGTGGAAACTCACCCAGCTGTTCGTTGTGAATGAATAGGAGGCTGTGAACGAATAGTTACAGAAGTAGTTGGTGTCCTCTAAATTGAGAAGTGTCTTCCCAAGATAGAAATTACCATCTTTGTAGGAGATGCCATTCACAACAGGCTTGTAGTCAAGCTTTGTGAATATTATCCTATTATACTTCGTATCAAACACACCATGTAAACCAATTCCTTTGAAATGGTTGTCAATATCAACTTCAGGGAATGCCTTCTTGATTTGGAAATCAAGAAATTCAGTCATGAATTTACCCACACCTTTGTTGGCCAGATTGTCGCTTTTCTGTCCATTGATGATGTGAATATCACCTCTCTTGCTGTCTACAATAATGTGCCCATATTCTGTTTTCAGCAGCATTTTATGCTGACTACCTATATATCCAGCATCTGTATCAGCATAGTCCACTGGTGGAACTGTTCTGCTGAATAGAGATTTACCTAGATAGATTTGGGCTACAGAAGAAGGTGCTGTGAGTAAAGTGTTGTATAACAACGTTTTATTCTCAAATCTTGCTAACACCTGCTGAGTTTCAATGCCATCCAAACTGATGAGCTTTCCGTAATTCTCTGGGAAATCAAATCTTGAGGCTGGCTTGAATATTCTCCAATTGTTTCGTAGGGAGGGAGATGGATTATCTGTCATCGGCTCAGAAACCACGGCTCTAAATGGAAACTCCACTAAGCATGGGTCAAATGTGTAGTCTGTAGGAATGTGGGTAAATGAGCTCTCTATGTTCTGTTTAGAGAATGTCTTATTATACCAATAACTATTATCCTGTTGGATGGTGTTGTAGGTTTCTTGCAACCAATCATCAGGAATTCCACTGCTCACTCTTGGATAGAAGTCTCCAATTCCATTGTCATACGCCTTCCTCATATCCACATTAATAGCAGATTCACAGAAGAAATATGGAATACCATATGCAAACAGGAATATGACACCAGACATATATAATTCTGAAAGATGGGGCCAGAAGAAATGCTGTGTCATTGTAGCAAAGAAGCTGTCAAAGAATGAAGTGTTAGCCTTAACATCAGTTGAAAACCAATACTTCACTCTGCCCACATTTGATAGCTCATTATAAGAAATATCACTTCCATCCTGCCAAATAACATTTCCTTGGGGATTCACCCTGTTATCAAGGAAGAATGGGAGTTTGCTCTTGTAAGCAAATTTGTTTATGAAAGTGTCCCCTCCAAATACTATCTCCTTACCATAAGCATCTGAGAAATTGATCTTCTTAGTGTAGCCTGTATCTATGGTTTCATAAGAATAAAGCTGTCCCCATTGGTTGGGAATTTCATTCTTTAAAGATGCATAATACGAACTGATTGGAACGTTAATAGTGCTGAATGTAGCACCTGCAATCTTAGAAGAATCTGGAGGAACACCGGGGATAGTATGAACGAATGGGAGTGGTTTTGTTGTCCTCAAATATACAGCACTCTCCCTTTGCCAGTTGTTCAGGGTATATTTGTCATTAACATTCAACTTACCCGGAGAAATATATGTAGCAAGGTCTAAAAGTCTTTGCTTGTTTCCTGTATTGGGAACGGGTTTGGAAAGCTGGTAGTCTCCTACAGCGTTGAATTGATAGGCGAAGTTTTTCTTAGGAACTGTCTTATACAGAATATCTAGGAATGCCTGATATGCGGCAAATGTTGCTTCTCCATTAAACACGTTCACAGAGCCCACACCATAAGAACCTGAAGCAAAACCAATTGTAACACCAGCCAAAAGAGCTGTTATATATCCCATCTCTGAGATGAATTGGTAGCGTGCGTGGTTCTTCACCTCCACCATATGTCCACTTGAAACACCATATTCAGCAGATTCCAACTTTAAAGTGGTGCCCAATTCTGGCTGTTCAAAGCTCATATCTGGGGAGTGGAGAGCATACCTGTAATGAGCATCATCGTCTATAATGGTGTTGTCCAAAAAGAAGTCTGCTGGCTTTCCATCATTCCCTATTCTCAAATCATTGAATAGATAGTTGGGGAAGTATTCAAACTTGTTAAAATCAGAATTGGTGAAAGCTGTTACATCAATAGCAGCCATCGTTGCTTCAAGGGCAATCTCAGCCTGCATAAGTTGAATTAAACCATCTACTAACGACTTTGCAGCTTGAGAGTGAGACTTCCCTCTGGTGTCTCCACCAGAATTATTTATGATGTTTTGCAGCTCGTTGGAAGCAGTTTGTAATACATCTATGTTAGCCTGAGAGAAAAACTCATCTGAAGGAGAACTTCTTACTCTCGTTAGCAGTCTTTCAGCATAATTATACCTAGCATTTTGCTCAGCATTCTTACCTATTGTGATGGTTCCTAGGATGTTAAGGAAAGCATATGCGTTAGATTCCCTGTGACCTTTATTCGTAAAATCAAAAGCATCTTCAAGAAGCTTTCTGGCTACAGTTTCTGCACCACTTGTTCCATCTTCATCAGCTGTTCCTGTGGTGGCATTGATGATTTTATTCTCTGTGGAAGCCTTAAGAACGTTTGTCAAAAGACCTTTACCTGTAATAGAAGCATTCTTCTTCCCTCTATTTCCCCTCACTATGCGAAAAGCCTGAATGTTGTTCTTCTGTTCTTGTGTGAGAGAAGAGTTCTTTATTAAGGTGACAATCTCCTGCACATCTATTTGAACACCAATAGGATAGATGAATCCTCTATCGTCGTGTATAGGACTCACTAAACAGTCTGGAAACTTAGGAACTCTTATAGGTTTTCCCTGTAAATCTCCAAAAATCTCCTGACAAGGGTAGGTGTCTGTAGATTCCCAATAGGCAAATTCACCAGATTCCCATGGGCCTTCATAACAATCATCTGCTTCTGAAGGTGCCATTCCTGTTTTTTTGGCTGTGTTATACACTTTCCACCTAGGAAGTGGGCTTACATCTGGATCACATGTTGTAGGAGAATTAGTTCTCACATCATCATTTAGAATAAGCTCCAAATCTGAATCAATAGGAGCTCTACCAGAGATAAAGAATCCATCTGTAACATGACCATTTTTAAGCTCAAATACTATCTCATATGGATAGATTTCATCTCTCATATACCCAGTGTATGCTGTTACATTAGGAGGGGAAAGGTAGGGATGGGTTTTCCCATTTAACCTCACTGTTGCCCATTTCAGCTTTATTTTGTTGGCAATCTCTTGGTAGCTAATCCTTTCTTCTTGTGTAACTCCACCAAGTATAAGTACATCTTGTGCTGTTGTAAGGTCTGTGGCTTTAGTGTACACCGGGTAACGCTGAAACAATTCACCTACAGCTTTCTCCATCGGAGTGCCATTTCCAGCATATGTGACATCTCTTACATCATCGTTTATCTGGAAAGTTCCTACAAGCTTCACTGTAGGAATGTTATTCACTGTCTCTATGACAGCTACATTTATATAGTCAAATATACCCGTAGTGTCTATATCCGACACTCTTACAGATACGTTTTTGCTTACAGGGTTATCAAAGTTTTGATTGGCTTGTGTGCCATCGAATATAGGAATCGGGTTGGTGATTCCATAGAAAGATGTATAAGGTTCACCAAGAGCATTTGCATATTGCACGCCAAATTGCACATCTCCTTCCTTCAGAAATCCTCCAGCATTCACTCCCAATAAATCCACCTTTGGGATGCTAAAGTCTGGTTGCAAGTTGAGTTTGTTACAGTCTATTTCAGATGTAATAACAAACTTACATGTAGCACCATCTCTGTTTTCTTTCAATGGAAGCTTTTCCAGCTGTATCCATCTCACTCTATTTCTACCATCTGTCCAATAAATCTCAAGACCACAATTGGTGTTTCTGTGAGCATGTTTTAATATAGGGTTGTCTATACCAAAATTCAAACATTTGGCATTGATTATCTTTGTATATGTACATGAAGACACCATGCCAATTTCACAGTCGCCTGTTACAGAATTGAGAAGCCAAGCAAACACTAAATTTTCTTCCAGAATGTTTCTCAGCCCAATTGGTCTGTAGCCTGTTGGCCATGTAACACAAAGAGTATTTGCCTGTTCGTTGGAATACGTCACTTGATTTCCATCAAAGCTTTCAACAACAGCGTTTACAGCCCACGAAAGAGCACCTTGAGGAAGCTGTGTGGTGACAGAATCCAAAAAAAGTCCTACAATCGCATTCTTGGGAATGTTATTTATATTTGATTGTTGGTCAGCCATTAACGTAAATCGTATTTATCCAATCTTCTTCTCTGAGCCGCTGTTTGCCTTCTTTGCCTGTAGACATCTTCTTTCTTCAGCTCTGTAGTGCAATTAATAAATGCTTCGTCTGCAAGTTGTTTGTAGTGAGTGTATTTAGCCTGACTCTGGTTGAAGGTTTCATCTGTAGTCTGGTGGAAGATAGCTTCGAAGAGCTTGTATTTTATGAAGGCTTCTATGAATTCCTTAACGTAATAGTTGTCAGGAATCATTTGATTATCAGCCCCATCCAACCTCTCCCCATAATATTGGAGATACACCTCTCCTGCTCTGAAGGTGGTGACAAGCTTATTATCCCTTACATCATACCCATCTATTCCAGCAGCATTTCTATTCGCACAAAACATATTCTCTGGGCACGAGTGTTCTATGTTAGCGGGAGTGAGCAAATGAGAGCGTTGGAATCTAGTCATCACCTGCTTTGTGGTTTTGTATATCACCTCTATGATGTCTGGAGATTCACATTCCCTACACAAATTACAGTAAACATCTGGGTTGTCAATCCTTGTGGAGATGGTTTTTACCTTCTCATACACAGCATTTGGTTGCTGATACCAACCATCTATACAATGACACATCCAAACCTCTCTGGCGTATTTAAAATCGTCAGGAAGTCTGGATGCAAAGTTCTCCACGTTCAATAATATCTGATTGACGGAATAAGCACTCCTACCTATTCTATCTAAACACTTATCAGTCCATACCGAAAAGAATGTATTATCTATAATTCCTGAGTCAAAATAAGACCGCAGTTCTTCTTGTATTATTGCAAAAATTGGCTCAGGGCTTACAAATTCATATTTGGTGTAATAGCTCATGTATTAAATATTTTTTCAAAAGGTTTACCTTTTTTCATATTATATCTTATCTTTTGAGTAGTAATATGAAATAATTTAGCCCAATCAGATAATATTTTAGTTTCTCCTTTATAAGTTATAAATACACTATTTGTTTTATTTCTATCTTGTTCGCTTCTTGTAGACCACTTACAATTTTCTGGGAAATAACCATTATCGTTGTCTATTCTATCTATAGAATGCCCATTTGGACATTTTCCCATATCACTATAGAAATTTTCAAACGAATTTTTCCATCTGTCACAAACTGTTATACCTCTACCACCGTAGTTTTGATAAAAGATGTTATTTTTGTTATAACATCTACTTTTCATATAACTCCAAATTCTATACTCTTTGGAATAACTCATTCCGTGTCTTTTAATTCTACTCAGGAGTTTTTTGTTTCTTGAACAACCGCAAGAATTTACTCTTCCATCAAGAACACAATTTATACGAGTTATAAATTTTTGTCCACAAGTACACATAAATACAGCTTTCCTAAATCTTTGTCTTCCTGTAAGTTGCTTTTCAGAAAAATCTTCCTGAATAAAAGTTAATTTTCCAATGAGTTCTCCTTCTATAAATTCTCTTTTCTCCATTTTAATATTTGTACACCAAGTGCCATTCTTGGTATTTGTATTGGTTTTTAGGGTCTTTCTTTATGTAATGATTAACTAAACGAGAGGATGCTCTGGAGGGTTTGAATGACCACACCTCAGCTAAACGAAATCTACCTGTAGATATGAACCATTTTATTCTGAATTTGAAGCCTTCTGTATGTGCATTCAGGTGGTAGACATAATGCCCCATTGCTTTTGTTTTCTTCCAATCAATAGGCAAACCAACATATTCCTTTCCACTCTTAGATATTTTAGTTTGCTTTGGACGCTTTTTAGCAATAGCAAAATCTCCCATTCCCCACGGAAGTTTGGCACGTTCTCCTGTTTCTAATAGATAATCCCTGAATAAACTATTGAATGTAAATATGATTTGCTCGAATTGACTAAATGACAATTCAACATTTGGGTGGTGTTTTTTCCATCGCAAATAAGTGCTTTTGGAAGCCTGTCTATAATCATATTTAATTCGCATTATTCCCAGAATTTTCTGTCACGTATATACAAAAAGTTATCGTCGTCCTCAATTATACAATGAGGAAGCATTTCCACAATTGCAAGAATGGGATTGTTCAGCTCTTTCTTCAAATAGATGCGCCATCCCATCCTATACCTGTAGTTAAATATGTCTCTTAGTTTCATTGTTTATTCCAATTAGCAGAATAACATGTTGGTTCTCTTAACTTTTCTGCCAGTGTTGAACCATTGGCAGTAGCTGTTTCTGTAGCATATGCTGTTGTAAATGTGTATGGGTTGTATGGGGAAGGAGCTGGGTAATAATACGTCATTGGAGCCGGTTCTTCCAACAACAATAAAGCTTGTTCAAATGTAATTGATTTGTCTTTAAACAGCTTCTTCACCAAGTCTCTTTTTTCTGTATTGTCTGTTATATACATATTATTTAGATTGATCGTCTTTATTATCAGATGTTCTATCCTCAGGCAGCTGGTAATAAGATGTTAATAGTTCTTTTATCACCATTTGTCTCACTGTAGAAAGTAAATATCCCGGACACCTGAATTCTCTATCTAATGGGTTTTCACACGAATCACAATTCTTTGTCTCCACACAATCACAATCATCTGGGCAAAGTATACTCACCGGCACCTCCTCCTCAAAAAACGAATTCATGGCTACAGCTTTAATGTCTTCTTTTGAGACATAAAGGTAGTCATTGTGTATCCAATAGAAATTCTTATTCGTAGGACGTGAGAGCTTTAGGAGATTGGCATATCTTGTGGCTGTGGTTTCGTTGAATTTCGTGGATTTCTCAACACTCATTACATATTGTATGAGGAGGCCGAAGATGGATTCGCCTATCTTTGGCAACTTTTCCACACTTCTTGACACTATTCTCTCAGAGACATATTCACAACACTCTGCCAGAGGAACGTTTTTCATCTTTAGGCAAGGAATGGGAGTGAATAAATTTGGGCTCTGGAATAGTTTTCGTCTATCAGTTTGTTGTTTAATAAGATACATGGCACACGTCTTCGCAATAGAGAGAAGAGCTCTATTGGTGATGAGTGCATCTGTACCCGTCATCTTTGTATCACTCCTTATATCACTGATGAACTGCCTGTTTGTCATTGAATTTATTTAATACTTCATCTTGGTATTCTTTTGGAAGCCAAGAGAACTCGTGATGTATGTAAGATAGAGCTAAGCTATATACAGCTTCTTTGCTTATTTCATGGAATTTATCTTTATACCTTTTTTCCCATGCTTCCACTCTATTAATAAGATTTTTTACACCAGATTCTGCTAGTTCTTTTTCTTTCTCTGTAAGTTCTTCCTTCTTTTTGTCTGTCAGCTTAGCCATACAGGTTGAGTTTTAATTGTATTACTATCAGCACTATATATCTCTAACAAGGCTCCAGCCTTCGTGTTGGCAAAGTTAATATCTCCATAGTCACTGTTGCCTGAAATAGCTGGTATGTTTACATATCTACCAAACCTTGCTTGTTGTATTCCATATGTATGTAAGTCTCCTTTATAAAAGGTTATGTGGTCAAGAGCACAATTATATCCCTTGCTCTGTGCATATTGTTGAATATATGCGTCTGTTCTATCATTGATGGCATAAGGAAAAGGAGACTTCTGAACCATTTCATCCTTTCCGTGTGTGAACATAACAACGTGTTTACCATATTGAAAGTGGTCTATAAAGTCGTGAGAGGTGACAACCACTTGAGGAAAGCGTTGTTCCACATACAACTTTAGAAACTTGTTTGCCATGTACGATAGTCCCAAGCCAGAGTGGTTTGAATTATCCACTTCGTGTAAGTGATATGAGTTGGATATTTTTGAGGTGAACAGCAAATCGTAGAATACCACTCTAGCTTTGGTGTACATATCAAATTGTTGTTCATTGCTTGTAGATTTTACTATGTGGCCACCTCTTGTGGTTTGCTGATTCCACCCATTCATCTGATCTCCAAGGGAGAGAATATGCACTTCGTCGAAGGTTTTATTGAGAGCCATCACCTCTCCTACTATTCTCCTGAGATAGAATTCATACTTATTTTCAGTCCATTTACCTGAATTGTAGATGTCTTTTGGATTGACCATCCCACAATGGTCATCTGAAATAAGGATTACGAGAGCCTCTTTTGAGTGCCTTGTGTTCACTTTAGGAAGACGAAAGGCTTTCTGTGTGGGGAAAATACTTAAGAGTTTCTTCTCTAAGTCCTTGTGATTCAGCCCTTTAGCTAGATATTTGATGAGAGCACTTGTGAGAAACTTACCATCTGCCTTCTCTTTATGCCAGCAGGTGGCTAGTTTTGAGGTGATGTTATCTACGTGGTAGAGAGATTCCACCTCCTTCTGCGTTAGAGGTCTATTGGCTACATATGTAATTTGTGTTGAATCATCACTCACCTGTTCTTTTATGAGTTTTGGAAGCTCATATTTGGAACCAAGAATATCTTTTACTTCTAACTCGCTGATGTTCAACGCTTTAGCGATATAAGATGTCCCCTTTTTCCATGAATGTAGTTGTTCAACTTTTGCTTTAAGATTGCTCTGTTTTGGCATGTGTTTAGTTTAGAATGCAAAAATATAAAAAATATTCCAATTTGCCAAATTTTTCTGTAGAATGTACACTCAACATACACCTCGGCCTACTCCCAGCAAAGGGCTATTTTGTGAATAAGCTACCTACAGTTCCCACCTCCCAATGGGGATATACACTCATCTATTTAGTTTGCTGGTCTCAGTTGTTGCCGATGGAACAGAGCTGAACTTTTTGTGTATTCCATACCCATTCGCCAAAGAGCTCAAAACGAATGGTGACTGTAAAGCTTGATTTTTAATTAGAGGCAAAAATCGGAATCTTATGCATGGGCATAAAAAAAGCCCCAGACAACCTATATTCTTAGACAAGAACGCTCCTTTGTTAGGTTTCTGGGGCTGCTTTACAGCCAAAACGAGAAAGCAAATATACAAAGACAAAATCATTCCGCCAAAAAAATTTAGGTTTCTAAGGCAAATTTATGGAAATATTTTTGAATTTTCCAAATAAATTTACGTAACTGTCACCACCGCTGTCTCTATAGAGGAGAATTTTGAGCCTGAGCAAGAAGGGCAGATGGTGGTATATTGTATCTCCCACACTCCTGCTGAAGGGAGGGAGAAGGTGTAGGGGAGCTCATTATAGCCGGGGAAATATCCTAGTTGTACGAATGCACTTGCACTCCCAAATGGTCTGTATGCGATGCCAAGTGTGGTGCCAAACTTAATATTTGTAGCCCCTGTATTTACTTCATATGCCATATTCGTTGTTTTGTTTTTAGCAGGCTTCTGGAGCCACTATAGTTCTTTTTGTACAATATGCTGGCCCATCACACAGCACCAGAGAATATCCATCTGGGCATGTATACCCAATACCGTCAGAGCCAATTTGAATATCTTCTCCTACATAGTCTGCTGTTTGGAATAGTACATCCAAATCACCGTAGCTTGTGGATTCGAGTATTTCGTCTCTAGTGTTATTATATATTTCAACAGCAATGGCTCCGGGATTGGGAGGTGTGCTTACACCATTTATACCAATCACTTCAATTACATGTGAGCCTGCAAGAAGTTCCACTGGAAATATTAGCCAGTTTTCAAGAGGATTGGGACTGTCATTATCAATTAAAAGAATAACGTTTCCATCAATGCTGATTTGTCCATAGTTATCAAATCCCACTCCTATATAATAGGTTTTGGTTTCTGGAACATCAATGCAAAAAGTGAATCCAACTGTCTGATTATCAAGGGTTGTGGTAGCCCATACAGCATTTCTGTTCATTGGCCCATCCACTAAATTACCATTATTACACTGATCTCCTGTTCCACCATTGTTGTTCCAGAAATTTACATCATACCCAATATTCTGAAAACTTCCGTTTCCATTTAACGTATATCCCGGATCGAGCACCATTGTTCCACATCGAGTGAAGAATGCATTTGTCACTGTTACAGCTGTTTCACTTGCTGATGGAGGAGTGGCAGCTGTAGTTTCATCCAAATAACAATATGTTCCATCTTCTGAAAGCGTATAGCCTACAGGACAACAACCGCCTATTGGAATACTTGTGTACACATATTTCTTTGTGCAATTGATTCCATTAGAAGAAAGTCGTACAATATAAGCCTTACCAATCTCCAGCTCCAAATCATAAGATGTCAGAGTGGTGGGATTGGGAGGGCTACTAGGAGTAATCCAAGTGCTAGAGCCTATCTCCCTATATTCTATTAATGTACCATAGTTGCCTATGGCTGGTGTGAATGTTATTGTATAGTTGCTAGTTGCCATTATATTGCTACTTCTTCCCAAATAAATTCTCCAAAAAACCCAGACGCTCCCGATGCAGTGGATGTTTGAAACGAAAGAGCACTTCCCGGATATAATATGATGCTACCATCAAAAAACCTTCCACAAGTTGCTATTGATGGTATGGTGGTGATAGCACCTGTAAGTCCAACTCCTAAAGAAGCTATTGCTACTGGTGCTGCTGGAAGTGTAGCAGCCAATAGAGCTTGTATTTTATTTCCAGAAGCTGCTCCCAATAACCCATTTCTGTGAGCTGTTGTTAATGTACCGGTTACAGCAGCAGCTGTTAAGTTGGTGTTAGCACCAAGCCATATAACAGATGCAGCAGCAAAAGCTACAGAAGCAACAAATCCAGCATATATTAAAACACCAATCACTCCACTTCCAGAAGGATTGTATAATGTTAATGCTGGTGTTGTTGCTGATAAACCAGCCTGCGTGGTGATACCTGCTTGGTTAGCTACTGTATAGATATTTGATCTTGAAGCAGCTTCAAAAAATCTAGGATGCTCATCAGTGACAACCTGACCACCTGTTTTAGATTGTCTAAATATCCTTCCTGTGCCATCCGCTAAAGCTACTGGGCCAACTATACCTTGTACTTCCATTCCCATATTAATATGTTTTGTTTATTAGGTTTAAAATTTCTTCATCTTGCCATTGTATACCAATTGATTGGAGCTCAAAAGCCATTTTCCCAACAATTCTGTATAAATCGTCTATATCTTGTTGATTGGGTAATTCATCAGTGGGTTCCCACTGTTTTAGCTTACCGTCCTTAGCTTTTATTGGTTTCTCTGTTGGCATTATACTAATTCAAAATAATCTTGGTTTTCAAAAATGAGAGCTGTTGCTGTTCTAGCTTTTCCTAGCCTCTGAACAATATTTCCAGAAGACGAAGGTGCTGTAGATGTTACGCTTCCCGGTGTGGTGGACAAATAATAATCAGCTCCAACAGTAAGTCCACTCACTGCTGTATTTATAGCCGATATTAAATATACAGTGGCATTTGCTGGGGATGTGACATTTGCTAAAACAAACCCATCTGCTGGTTTTGTGTTATTTGTTGCATCGGCCTTTCTTACATTTATTGTACCAGCATTGTTGTATAAGTTAACAAAATCTCCAGCTGTAAGGCTTTCGGAGGATGCTGCTACAACAACCTCTGCTCCAACACCCACTGGCATCATAGAAATATCCAGCAGACCAGCACTGTCTAAAGCAGGTATTTTACCTGCATCGGATGCTCCTGTTGTGGATTGAATAGCTGCTACTTCTTTCAATTTACCACTATTGTTTGCAATATATTTATTACCTGCCATTTATAAATTTTTTTAAATTAATTCAAATCTTTGATGAGGTTCTATTAATATTCTTTCTCCATCTATCCCTATCCCTACTTGTAGCACAAGTCCTATTTCTGGAGGAGAAGAAGCTAAATATCCACTAGAGTTTACGTAATATGGCACTCCTGCCACCCAACCACTGCCTACTACATGACTAACCCCATATGTAACTACAACACACACATCTCCTGCATTTGTTGAAGTTTCTGCTATTCCTACAAATCTGTCAAAACACCATTCGTTATTTATATCAAATGGATAGATTTTGTTGTCGGAATGAAGATATACGGCTCTTCCTCCATTTATCACTGTTCCAGCAACAAACTGTTTTGTGAGCCTGTTTAATTGTTTTGAATTAGCAGCAATCCAAGCCAGAAATTGTTCTGGCCCTTTTATATTATCAATTACAGAACTCCAAGAAGGGGGTGTAAAGGGTGGTTGAGCCATTTATTACGGCAACGTTGTTGTTGTTGTGGTTGGTGAGCTTCCTGCAATTGCTTGTACGTTAGTTGGAGCATCACAAGGAGAAGGACAACCTGCCACTTTAGCACAGAATTTAGCATAAAGTTCAGAGCCTTCAACAAGAGCATCCAATAAAAAGTCAAATAATGCATCTGCGTCTACATCAAGAAGCAAGTCTACCTGCTTCGTTCCACCATTATAAGAAGGAGAAAGGGTGATTCCGTTAGTGGTGGAACCATTCAGTTTATTCACTAAATAGTCAGGATCATCATCCAATGAGCTACCTTTTACAGTGAAATCGTCTCCGCCACCTGTAACAGTGAAAGTAATTTGCCCAGCATTAGTAGTGTCATCTATCGTAACACCAACACCTACTAGCTTATCAATAAGTGTACCCGGACTAGCATCTAAGGCATTCGCAGCTACAAACCTATCTTGGTTAATGGGAGTGGTAAGGGATACTGTGACACCATCGCAACTATTTCCCGGATTTGTTGCTTCCACTACAAAGTCTGCACCAAATGTTGGGAAATTGTTAATCAAAGCATTCAATCTTGTAAGAATGTTCTGTATACCTGTAGAAAGGTCTAAAGAATCCCCCGGTTCATCAACACATCCCCAATTTAAAGGAGATGCATCAAATGTTGGACTTTGGCAGAGCCTTGTTTTTATTTTATCTATAGTATCAACAAGAGTGTCATTAGAGCTTGTAGGCTCAGGAAGACAACTTCCAATATTGTCGAACGTAGGCAAGCTTCCCGGCAACCCACTGCTTCCACCTCCCAATACACATATTTGGTCAGCTAAAAGTTGGAGGGCTTCTTTAACAGTGGTGGGAGCACCAACAACAGTGAGACAGTTATCAAACACTAAGTCTGACACATCTAACTGATTGTCAATGTCTACAAACTTATTGCAATATTTTTCCAATATTAAAGCAAGTCCATCTGTATCATTCACACCAGCTGTAAGACATTCTATCCCCGGAACTTCCAAAGCTACAAACCTATCATTCACTTGTGTCTGGTAGAAAGGATAGGTGACAGTGGCAAATTGGTTGAAAGAATCTGCTATCTGGCACGCATATGCTGTTATTGCATCAACAAATGTTCCTGCATCAAGTATACTTGTCTGCCACCAAGTTGCTAAGCAATTGAAATTAAATGTTGAATAGTCACCCGTAGCAGCACAAAGCTTTTCCTCAATCTTCTGTATTGCTGTTTCCAGATTGTCATCTGTGTTAATACCAGAACATGGAAGATTTTGTGATGTGTATTTTACACATGCTGCATCGTAAGTGGTGCAACTATCCGAGCATTTAGAAGAGTTGCATGGACTATTAGAAAAATATCCCGTAAATGTTTGAGGCTGAGATTGTTGACATCCTGTGCAAGCCATGTATAATTATTTTAAGGTAAATAAACGATGTAAACGGCAGCATATGAAGGCTGTACGTTATTGTGAGGTTGGTTACCACCAGCACTTCCTACAGTGATTGCAAGAGAAGCTGGAGAAGTTTTACCTATTGAAGCTGTACTAGAGCTACCAGAAAGCCCATATCCCAAGTTACCACCTGAAGAGTGAGCATTTATAATGGAAGTTCCAGAAGTGAGTGTAGTATCATTTCCCACTCCCACTGAAAAGTGAGTGTGGTCTGGCACTGTAGCACTGTGTGAGTGTGCAGCAGTTTCCTGAATTGTATTTGTGTGTGAGTATTCTCCTTTCTTGGTTCCTGTAGAGAATTGATATTGAGCATTGTTAGGCTGTGAAGGATCAACAGCTGCATCTAAAGATGGGCCAACCACGTTCACGTTTGCACCAATTATTGCATACCCACGTAAATCTGGAGTGCCATTATTTCCATTACAAATATACACCTTATCATATCCCTGAGATGCAAGCCCCGCACCTGAACTATCAAATACAGCAAGAGAACCAATATAAGCCACCACAACGTTTTTAGGCATTTTGGTGTATTCCTGTACAATTGTATCTCCACCACCGTTATTGATTGTCGTTAGACAGTCTTGTACCTTATCACAAAGCTCTGACGCTTTTACGTAGTCACTAAATATTTCAGTGGTTTTACCTTCTATTTCACATATCTTAGCCACTGCTGCTTTCAGTATATCGTCTTTAGTGGGCGATGCAGGAAGTGTTAAACAGGAGGCATCTAATGTAAATGGAGCATTTACCTTTGTGTCCAACTCTGTTATTAAGTCTCTCAATGTACAATTAGCTACCACCATTGTTTGTATCAATGTAGCTAAATTGACATCCTGACCACTTATAATATCTTTAATAAAGTCACAGTCAAGTGTTAAGTCATCAAATGTAATACCTGTTCCATCCATTAACACCAAGAGTTTCTCAAGGACAATCTGCTCTATTTGGTAGAGAGTATCTCCTTTACAGATTCCCAAGAGTGCAACGTCTTCTCCAGTGTATTCTACACACCTGTCTGTTGTATATCTATCTCCGCAATTATCGAAGCAGTTGACGCAAGCCATTATTTATTATTTTATAATTTTATGAAGGACAATTTAATGTAAAGTTCCATGCTGTACTTGGAAGAGGTGCCCAAACGTACACAAAGGCACTTGTTGTAGCTGTATTTTTATTAAATGAATCATTTCCAACCCCTGTTCCCTGTATAGTTTCTGTTGGTACTCCCCTTGATGTGAGATTGGCATCCAATTGAGCTTGATAGGAAGAGTTTCCTCTATATCCTGTATTTATAACTTCCACACCATCGAAATACACAATAAATTTATCTGGAATGTTGAATGCGTTATAGTCGAATGTCACCGTTCCTGTATCAGAACCAAGAATAATTTCCACAACTGATGGGAATGTGCTTCCACCTTGGAATTCTCCCTGTTCTCCACAAGCTATTGGTGGATTGACAACAGGAGGAAGTGTTGTAGTGGTTGTTCCCGGATCAAATGTCGTAGAAGTGCTAGTTGTTGAATTTGGAATCGGGGGAACTGGTGGAGGAGTTGTTGTTGTAGAAGATGTTGTAGATGATGTAGTTGTATTGAAGAAGTCTGTAAAATCCTTACATGGACAAGGTAGACAGTTGTTTGTTCTGTACAAATGTCTAACAAGCCATCCTACAAAAACATCCTCTGAAACACAATCTGTAGCATACTTTCTATTTGCAAGTTTCTTTTCCAGAATCTTCTTTGCCTGAAGCAAGCTTCTATATTCATCCCTATTAAAATAAAGCTCAGATGCGTATGATACGTTAGTCCACCTATTCTTCATAAGTTGAACTATTGTACATTCTAATTGGTTGTATAGGTCTTGAAGAGACTCACAACCACTACACATCTTAAATTCTGGGTTATGCATTAGGAAGGTTTATTTTGGCAACAAGGACACACACCGTTTTTTGTCTGGCACTTTTTGCAAGGTTTCCCACATTTAGTGCAATTAGTTGATCCACAGCCCATACACTTAGTTTATAGAATTTAATATTTTGTCTGCTTTTTTGTAATACTCTGTGGCCTGATGGTTAGCACATTTGCTTGCAGCAGCTATAGCTCCTTGTATATATTCCTCAGCTTCTTCCAACAGGAGCTTTTTTGTTCTTTTTGTTTTCATATCACACTCCAATATCTCACTCCTCAAAAACTTCTCATCGTATTTCTCAAAGATTTTATCCACCCTAAAGAACGTTTTTGTTATATTATATTTATATGCTGGAAATATAGCGTATTCGAATGTGTATATACCATCTGGAAGAGAAGTTAAGGGGCAGTCTCCACTACATGGAATTTGCAACACCTTAGAATTCAATACATTTATAAGTCCTTTTTGAAAAGGAATCTGCTTTTTTGAATACCCTGGCACTGTCACTGCTAATGTGGGAGACATTACATTAAAACCTTCTGGATAGCTGGAAACATCAGCAAGCACCAGCAGCCTCACATCGTAGCTTGGAAGCATCATCAAGTCTAAAGAAACGTCTGCCATTAGCCTATAAATTTATGTCTGTTAAGTCGGTTTAGCCATCCTTTGAGAAACACTGCCTGTGAGGGATTGTGTGCAACAATACTCCTGTAATATGCTTCTCTGGAAGCTTTTATAAGATTGAATAAGGTTTTTGCATCACTCATGTTGATGGCTTTCAATGTCTGTGGGCCAAAAATACCATCGGGAGTGAGAGCCATTAGTTTTTGGAGCCTTTGTGTGGTGTTTTTAACACCGCTCATGTATGCAGCTTCCACCAACAATTCTGCAATGCTCTGGCTATTTATTTCATCTCCTCTCATTCTGTCCCAGTATAAGAGTTTAGCTATCTTCTTTGCATCATCATCAGAAATAATCTTTAAATCATCTACATCAATATCCCCATCTCCATCTTTATCATATCCGTTAGCCAACCACTCTCTAAACGTAATTCCTTTATTTGTTGCTCCTCCGTGATCGTTAGGGTTATTTACAAACCCACCTTCCTCATGCAATAAACTAGGAAAGTATAAATTAAAGTTTGCCATTATTGTCTAGGGGAACTTTCTTTCCCTCCCTCCCCTTCTTCTTTAACAGGAGGTTTTATATTAACTGTATCCACATTGATCGTATCTGCATCTGGAACACCTGTAACAATTTTTGCCCTTGCTACACTTTTAGCCTTCTCAAGATAAATGTCTCCTGCTCTTTCTATTGTTATAAACCCAAGACCTGCTAGAATAATATAAAAATCCTTTTCTATAATATCCTGCAACATGTTGAGTATCAATGGATCAACCTTCCCCTTAGGTAAATAGAACATTGTATACAGAGCCACAATCAGGATGGCAAATGAAGCCAATATGAAATGGGCTGCTATAATCAATGTCACTAATCTTTTAGAGCTATTAGTGTCTTTGGATGATAATATACCTTTCCAGAAGCTCGTCATCTGTTTTCTTTAACTGCTTTTATAGCTTGTCCTATAATTAGCATTTCTTCATGAGTAAAATTATTCATTCTTGCAACATTACATTCTTTACAACAAGGAATACAATTATCAATTTGGACACACATGAGTTAAAGCTTCCATAAATAAAAAAGGGCAGGGACTTTTCGCCCATGCCCCTAGTGTAAATTGTTTCCTAATTATTGATTATTAAGGAATTAAAGTTGTGGTGCTTGTTGTTGTTGAAGAAGAAGATGTTGAAGAAGATGTGGTAGTGGTAACTACTGCACCGCTTTCATCTGTAGGAGCACCTAAGTATGCAGTCAACAGTGTTTGTAAGCCTGAGCTTTGAGAACCAGTTGGTACATATATAATTACTCTTTCGTCTTGTTTCAAATTAGCAGTGAAACTATCATCCTGATCTAGTTCGTCGAATTGGATTACATACTCATCATATGTAGTGCCATCCGTCACCCAATCTTCATATTTCTGGTTGTATACAGATTCTCTGTACAAACTCTTGAAATCACTCTGATATGAGTAATAATTTGTTTGATCTTGATACACTTGAGCTGAAGTACCTCTTACATACGAACTTCTCTGTAACAAAGTTGCTGTTGCAATCTGCTCACATCTGTCATATGCTAAGAAATCTATAGAGGTGTCTGGGTTTGCATAAGCCCACACTCTAAACCAAACTCTGTCGTATTCGAAAGGATTGAGTGCAATATCGCAGAACTTACCAAACGCTGTTATTGGTTTGGATTCGATTTGGATGGTTGCATCGTCTCCTGTTCCCACTTTTGTGAAAGTGAAGAATGTAGTGAGATTTGTGCTTACGGGCTCATTCTGCACTGCATCTATTTGTGCCAGTTTTGCGAGGAACAAGTCTATAATGGTTTCATTATCAACTGAATCGCAAGGATCGGCACCACAATCACAACATGGTGTTTGTATACTGATGGAGCGTGTAAATCCATTGTAGGACAACGTATCAAGGAATACAGAGTGTCCTCTCAACGTAATCGTGAGTGTTTCATCACACTTTCCTGAAAATCCAGAAAGTTCCCAGATTTCATTTGCAGGTGTAGCACTTGCAGTGATTTTATACCATTTCTTTACCTTTGTACTTTTAATCTTGTCAGATTTCTTAGTACCCAAGCGAGAAGTTGGTCTACCCTGTACAATTTTAATGAAATTGGCTGAACCTATATTACCAGCTGTGGCAGCTGTTTCAGCAAGGTCTTTCACCACACCAAATTGGCCATTGGTGAGAGATTCAGTGCTGCCAGACGTAGGCAGCGTATTACCTACGGGAACCACAAACACGGTTGTTAGAGAGAAATCCATATTACTACTGTTGTTTTAAATTATTCGTTTTCTGCTTTTCTTTTATCAGCGGAAGAAGCAGCTGACATATTTTCTGTAAACATAGCCAAATTTTGAGTGGCTAAGTCAAGAAGTTCATCTTCTAAATAGTCTTCCAGTTCACAATCAATTGTGGAAGACTCTGTTCCATCTAGTTTTACATATCCCTCTAAATCAATACTTTTGGGATAGCGAATGTAAGACAGGAACACTTTTTTTGGAGTGAAAGTACCATCTGTATAATAATGGAGTTCACTTGAGGAAATATCCACTATTGTTTCCTGATATTCAAAGGATGGCTTGTAATTTGTATTTTGGAGGAGGAACGTAATATCGGCATGTTTAACCAAATCTCCGTTCGTGTAGACAATTTTCTCCTTACACCTCCCTTTACTTGCTATCAGGTAACTATCAAGATAGAACATAAACATTGGGGAAATTGTTGTAACATCCACAATATATTTATTCATCTTTTTGTCAGAGAGCACCGGAACTAAGGGATGATCTTCAAAATTCTCCACCAAGAATTGTAAATCCTGATAGCGTTTCTTAAAGGCATCCAGCCCCATTCTGTAGACATTATTAGTGTCTAATTTTATCTTTATTAAGGAAATCTGTGCCTCGTTTAACGCAAGCACTTTATCCTCTTTAGCAATCATTTGATGTACATTAGTGGAGAGCTTGTTTAAACGTTGGTCAAGTTTATATTCCAGCTTCTCTGCACTTATCATCTTAATGATGCGGTTTCTTTTAATTTAATTGCTTTTCCTAAAGCCAACAACTCTTTCTGGTTAATATCATCCATCAGATAGTCTGTCCATTCATCCTTGGAGTTTGCTACGAGACGTTCACCTTCAAACAGTTTCTTATTAGAATCCATTCTGTAAACGTTGTGTCTGATAGCTTGTTCTATAAGGTCTTTTACGAACAGGCGTTCATTGGAAAGCTTCACAATCTCATTGAAGTATTTTACAGGGTTGAGATTCTTGAAATCTTTATTATCGAATTCTGGTTTCTTCAACACTGTATCAATCATGTTGTAAATTGCTTCCTCTGTACTATCGTCAGAAACAGGCAGTCCCATTAAACGAGCCACTTGTTTTTTCTTTGTTGGTGTGAGTTCTTCAAATTCAACAATAGCCTTGTTTATCTCTCTCTTCCTCATATACAGAACACGATTTTCTGCTTCTGAGTTTTCAACGTAATAGTTGCATCCGGGACATTCTCCCCTTGCAGCCGATTCTAAACTTCTTGCTATTCTTGGATCAACTCTCACCCAACAATAATTAATCAAATCCTGTGGGTCTACATCTGGATTGAGAATAGTTTGACCGTTTCCAAGTTTCACTGGAGACGCTTTCACTTCACTATCACCGTATGCATTCCAAACGTCTGCTCTTGGATTGGCAAAATCTATTTGAGTGCCAAAAACTTCCTGAAGCTTCTTCAAAAGTTCGTCAATTGTCTTGAGTTCCTCAGCTTTTTCTTCAGAAGACATTTTCTGTAAATACATAGCACCTTTATCCACTCCCGTTAAATAGCGTCCGTCAGCTAGTTTTTTAGGTACAAGAGGAATGTGAGTTCCCGGAAATCTGTTGTATCCATTAGCTGCCAGAGAGCTTTCGAAAGTTTTAAAATTAGACGGATAGGTTTTCTCTATCGGACTGATTCTTAATGACTTAACCATAATGTAGTTGTTGTTATTGTTGCGAGAGCTAGATTCGAACTAGCGATCTTGTGGTTATGAGCCACACGAGATAGGCCACTTCTCCATCTCACTATATTTGAGAAGAGCCTGCAAGGTAGGAAGGAGGCAGGCTTCTTCTCGGAAGGAAATTATTATATGAACGGTAATTCTTCTATTAACACTGTCCTTGACATATCTTCAATGAACACATCGCATCTGTCTTTCATTACGATGGTGTATTGGTCAGCCTTGTTAGCCATTGAGTGACCTTGTGAAGCGTATGCACCTAAGTGTGAACGCAATCCATCAACATATCCCCAAATCATATTTGGTCTGTTTCCACGTCTCACCTCACGGATGTTGTTTGTCAAACCACCTGAGCTATCTGGAGAAACGTCAAATACGATGAAGATTGGTGTAGATTTCTTGTTTTGACCGAATTCTACATTTGTTTGAGGAAGGTCAAGTTCTGTTAAATGCACCAAGCTCACAATACCAGTTTCGCGTGTTACAAAGCTGTCGAAAGCATAGTTGAGCATCAAATTCTGACCCTTGCCTTGGATGAATTTATCGTTGTCACCAACGTTGAACACCAAGTTGGAAGCAATTGCATCAGCCTTAACAGCTTGCTGGAAGGCATCGAAGCCAGCTTCATTGGTGTACATTTTCACCCTACGTTGACCCATTGGAACTCTCCTGTAGAAGAGGTCACCAAATACAGACCTCAAAAGTCCTACAGACAATTCGCCTCTGTTGTAAGGAACATAGTTACCAGATGTTCTCATACGATGTATGATACCAGCTGAAACTTTTTTCAGTTCTTGCTTACCACCGTTAGTTTTGAAAAATCCCGGTTTTGCATAGAACATCCTGTTCACTTTCATCTGAAGCATTTCCTTACGGAGCAAGAATTCGATGAAAGGTTCCCAACGAATATCGTTACGGCTTTCAATTTTCCCGTTACGAACGTTGGCATAATATATAATGTCTAACGGATTACCCCATTTGTCTGTGCCTGCACCACTCATTCTCTTATCGTCAGCCCACCCTGTGATGGAGTGTTCAAAACCATATTCTGATCCTAAGGTTTCGAAGAATTGCATTCTGTCAGCCAGAGATTCCAAACCCACATAGTCTTGGTCAAACTCACCGATGGATGCGTTAATCACTTCAACATCAACACCTTGGATGAAGTATTGGCGATTTACATAGTCCACTGTAGGATTGTCAGATATTAACACTGCCCTGTTTTTCCAACCCAAAGAGTATGGTTCAGGATCGCCTGTAATACCAATTTGCTGTCCGTGGATTCTTGAGCCTATAGACACAATTGCATTTTTTGCAACTGCTCTGTCAAACACCACTTCGAATTCTTTTCCATCAATACCGATGAAAGTTTGATCGAGAGTTGTTTGTGGGATGTCTATGATTTTAGTGAACTGATAAGGTTTATTCACTTGGTAAGTCCAAGTGTCAGTCATTCCGTTTAACAGGAATGGCTTGCTCTTATCCAGCATCTGTATAAAATCATTTGAATACAAGGATGTCTGTGTATACAGCGATATGATCTTCTTGTCGTATTGCTCAGGGAAGTCCCTGTGAATACGTTCCAAGTGGTTACTATCAGTGAATTTACCAATAGTGGATTTATCCATTTGAGAGGTGTATCCCACATATAGTCCTGTAAACCCCGGCTGAAATTGTGCGGCCATATTAAAATATTAAAATTTTGTGTTATTTCAAAGCATCATTCCATTTTCCCTGTGGCTCTGTTGTTGCCATTCCTTTGGGAGAATTTTGCTTTATAGATTTTCCTTTGAGATTTTGAAACAATGTATTTGTTTCATCTGTCACTGCTCTCACTTTCACCTTTGTCAAATCTAGGTTGCTTTGAGCAAGCAATGCCAACTTTACTTTAAGAGCGTGATTCTCAGGCTTATCCAAGCTTCTTATAAAATAGTCATACTCTGTTAAAGTGTCACCATTTGAAAGCTTGTAGGCAGGTTGGTTTAAAAATGCAAACGTTTCCTGCGCCACTTTTTCTGTCACCACTATACCATCAAACTGCTTCTCTTTCATCTTCTCTGTCAACACTTTAGCAATTGAATTCTGGTAGAATTTAGCTTGTGCAGCTTTATTCGCCTCCCTTTTCTTTGCATTTTCAGCTTCCTGTGTAAGAGCATTTTTGTCTTGCTCTAATAATATAGGATGGTAGGTTTCTGCCTGATTTTGTAATTCATTAATATCCTTCAACCTTTTCACCTGTGCATCAATACTGGCTTCTGGAATATTATTTCTTTTTAAGAATTCTCTCACCACTCTTTCTGCATTCGATTCCTGTGTCAAATCCAAACCTTCCAGTTTTTCCACTTTCGAGGAAATAGAGAAATATTTGTTTGGGTCAACTCCATGAATGAACACTGCCTCCCAGAATGCTTTCCTGTCCTCACCAAACTTAGTGAGAAAGTTCTCCAACCAATCCATTGCTTTTTGATTGCTCTGGGACTCAAACAATTCTTTGAATTCCTCAGGAGAGGAAGCGATGGTTTGGATTTCCTGTCCATCATCTGTCACCTCAGCCTGAAAAATACCAAGCTTGTAGAGCTCTTTGGAAATAGCAGCGTATTCGCTTTCGTCGTCCCCCTCTTTTCCTTCACCACCTTCCACTTTGTCCTTATTTGGGTCATTTGGAGTGGTGCTGGGGGCATCGGGCAACTTGTCTTTATCCTCAGAAGATTTTTCTTCTTCTTTGATTCCAAAGAATTGATTCATAGCAGCTTCGGCAGATTCTTTTTCTTTCTTCTCAGCTTCTATTTCTTCTTCAGTTTTCTCAGCAATCGGGATTTTAGGTCTAGCCTTTTCATCCTTCTCCTTGTCTTTTGGTGGGGTTTGTTTTGCTGGTTCACCGAGCTTTTGAATATTCTCATCAAAACTCAAACCTGACAAAACTTCACCTCCATTATATACACTAGGAGTGCCTTCTTCTTGTCCAAAGATATTTGTTGGCATATTTAGTTGATTCTTAAAGGTGTAAAATTAATGATAGATTTTGGATTTTCAATGCTCCTTATGTCAAATTGACATACTAACGGAGCTTCTATAGCTTTCTGCTATGTAGTATGTTGAAAAATTTCTTGTGTTTGCTTGGAAATGAACAATTTAAAAGCCTTAGTCTTGCATTTATCTGTTATCATGACATCAATCACCTCCACTCCCATTCGGTCAAATTTGGCTTCCATCTGTTTTTTGATACGATTAAGGACAGTTTTCTTAGTTATCTCTGTCCAACTCACTTCTTCTAGTGTGGTGGTGAGGATTCCTCTACAAACATCCTTCATGTTTCCCTTAGCCTCATTAGTATCAATGAGAAACTTTCTCACATCTTTTATTGAGTATTCCACCACACACCCAACACTCACTGTCTCCCTATCAGAAGTGGTGAGAATAACATCGTCCACTTGAAGGGTGTCGTAAGTGACAATCGTGTGTAAATAGTAGTCTCTAATAGGCCACTTGAGGTAGGTGCCAGCTGTTCTTATCTTATTCACCTTGCCCCATGAAAGGAGCACAGCTTCTTCAAATTCATCAACTATCACCCAAAACTTCAGATAGTCAATGCTTTGCGACAGTATTTGCTGCAACCATTCCCACAACATATAGTTTATTTTTTAGCAGCTGGTTTTTTGTTAGCTGCTTTTCTTTTTATCTTAATGTTCTCTTTCTCGTTCTTTAGTTTCTCCTTAGCGTGCTCATTATCAACCTTTTGCTGTTGCATTTCCGCTTTAAACTTCATGTATTCCAGATTGAGCTTCCTGTTGTTCAAATCAGCATCCCTGTACGCCTTCTGCACATCTTGTTGATAATTAGCAATATCCATTATATCAGGCGTGCCATTCTGATTGCTGTCAGTGGATGGTGTCTGGAAGAATGTTTTTATCTGGGCTGTAGCAATATCTGTATTTGCTTTAACGTCTGTCTTATACTTCTCAAGCATTTGATCTTCTTGGTGATGACGTTCTGCTTGTTCCAGCTCAGCTTGTGAGATTTGTTGCTGTTGGTCAAGCTTCATTTTCTCCAACTGCTGTTGCTGTTGATACATACTTTCTTTCTTATCAGCATTAGCTTTGAACTCACGTTGCATTTCCCTCAAGGAATTAGTGACATACAGCTGACTCACTTCATATATAGTGGCTCCGTTCTGTATCATTGCCTGAGCAAGCTGACGGAATTCGTTAAACAATTGCTGATCTTCTGCCTTGGAAGTGATGAATACCTTAAAGTCTCTAAGCTTGAGTTCTTCTCCAGCTATCTTAAACCACTCATCATCTCCAAACGAATTGATGTATTGCAGAGAGCTTTCAGGCTTCTTACTTTCAACCTTCTGGGCAGCATCCAACATCCCCTGATAGAGTTGGTTAAGCACATACATGTGTGCAGCAAACCAAGGTTCTGTTTGTGCAAATGATTGAACCAGAGCATTTTGATTGGCTGTTGCTGTTTCTGTAGCAAGAGGTGATCCCAACCTTTGACGGTTCATCCCTACAAGTTGCCACGCCATCTCTTGTATCTGGAGGGCGACATTAATTCTTGATTGGATTTCCTGTGTTCTGGTTAAATCCATATTTCTGGCCACAGAAGTGTTCTGCATCTGACCTTTCGTATTCTCTAAACTATCGTCGTCAAATACAATACCTCTATCTCTGGCTTCTTCCATCCAATCATCAATGGCGTCTGCGTAGTCTCCATCTTTCGGCCTAGGAATCCTACGTACATTTATAACTCCCACATTACCAATCTCTTTCTCAAAGATTTCCCACAGCTGGTTCATACACACATTGAACAAACTCTGTAAAGGCTTTAGTTGATCCACCATAGAAGCAGGTGGAGCATTCTTACCTTTATATATCATCCCAATAATAGGAGAGTAGTCTAATAGATCAAATGGTTTTATAAAATAAATATCTGGGCCAATTTTAGCTCCATAATACCATTGATTTATCCAAGTCCACTCTATGGAAATTTCTCCGGGACTTCCTTCTTTATATGTTTCGTCAACGAACGTACTCTGAAAGTCGTCATTCTCATCTACATAGATGAGTCTTCCTATTTTCTTTTTGGAACACCAATAGGCTCTTACAACAACGTATTTATACCCAAAGGAGAAAGCATTACTTCCACCGATGAAGTATTGAAGCGAATCCTTGAACTCATTCCCAATCATACTCTGCTCAATCATCCTTTGTTCGTAGATGAGAGGATTGTATGTCTGGTAGTGAATAGTGTTTATCCCTGTATTGTTCTGGAATAAATTACTTTCCCTTCCCCTTAACAGGAGAGAGTTTTGCATTGCGAGTTTGAGGTGTTCGATTTCCTCAATTGTTATTTCAGGAAACTCTTCGATAATTTCACTAATCTCCTTGACGTGGATGGTTCCAACGCAATAAGGAACACCGCTCTCGCCACTAACCCCTGATGAGTATTTCGTATCAGGTGTTCCTTTCCACCAGACATTCTTGGGGTTGAGAGTCCGAACAGAAAATCCCGTCTTTGAATTGTTCTCATAGATTTCGTAGAATTCTCTTGCGGATGCAAGAAGGTCATAAAATGCGTCCTCACTCTTATCCTTCATGTTAAACTCAGCCTTCAGGGAAGTGAGCATTTTGTTTCCCCATATTTCACCTTTGGACGTAAAATCAGTGAGTTCATCTTTAGCCTGCTCCAACGTCATTTGCTGAAGCTGCTGAGGATCAATATCTTGTACAGATTGTCCTTGTATAGCAAGGTTGTTTATAATGATGTTCCTAGCTTCCTGAATAACAAGGTTTTGAAGAATTGTGGTTTTGTACGTCAGTTCTTCGTTTCTGCTTACATCATCATAAGCTCTCACCTTGTGAACATCTGGCCTCTTGGACAATTCTCCCACCATGGCATATATAACAGGGTTGAGAATTGAATAATGTTTATAGTGGGACGGAAGAGGTTTACTCTCTGTTAGAGTTTGCAGGAAGTCTGTCACCACAGGCATATGCCCATATGTCTCTGGTTTGTAGAAGTGAGCCTGATCTATTATACCATTGAGGAGCTTATAATTACTAACGAATGTTTTCTCATTCTCCCAATATTGAGAATAAGCCATGTTAGCAAAATAGTCCATCGTATTCTTAATATAGCTGTCTTTGCCCAACTTCTCCTTCTCCGGTACAAACGGATCGGGGAAATTGTTCAAATACGAAAACGCTACATTGATGTCACTTTCTGTATTCCTGATTATCATTTAAACAAACCTTTCTTTTTTAAAGAAAATAGTCCTCCGCTTCTTTTAGGTTTTCCAAATATGCTGGAGCTTTTCATATTTGTCTTTTTGAAAAGGCTTTCTATTATTGGATTGCCATTGTCTCCAATTTTTCCTATTATAGGATCGAGCCTGTTAGCCAGAGCTATTGCCAGAGAAGCAGCAATCACCCTGTCGAAGTTGTCGTCATCATTATATTTAATCATTTCCTCAAGGAGAATAGGATCAAGAATACGCTGTATTCCATAGATTTCCTTTAATATCTTTCCCTCTTCATTCTTCTCTCTCTTGATTAGTTCTTCTGCATAATGCTTGAGACAGTTATTAAGGTAGTCCCTGATTTTCTCTGCACTCCTGTGTATTCCATATTCCCTTGTCACTGTTGTGTTAGCCACTATATCTTTCAGCCAATCTGGTTGTTTTTCCAGATAGTGGGCATCCCCCATATTTATCATGTAGTCAATAAAGGAGATTTCATCGTTTTCACACAGGGTTCTGGCGTTGTAATATTTAATAAGGAGTCTGGCTTGTTCTTCCCAATCTCTCTTATATTCGGGACGGGCAACGTAGGAAGCCACAAACATGTTTTGGTAGCCTTCGCCTGTTATGGAATGCATTCTTTTGAAAATGTAAACAGCTCCCAGAGAATTCGAATACCTTGCTTGCCCTTGTCTGTAAGGGTCAACTCCTGCTGTGTACAATCCATATGGAGGGTTTTCTATTGGAAATTCATAGATGACAACAGGAGCATCTTTATCTTCTCCAGCTTTTGCTGGGTAGGAGCTCACTGGTCTTTTTCTGGAGAATTCATGAAACACGTTCTCTCCATCATAATGCAAATCAACATAGGTTCCTGTGGCATCTATTTCCGAGAGTTTGTTTCTCTGCTTCTTACATATTGCTACATTGAATATGTTAGCAGAAGAAGACATAAAGCACTCATCCGGTGTTAATGGATGGTACATTATAGCCTTCAAATATTCCGTCTTATCCGGGTCTTTTGCTTTCTCAATACGCTCATCCTCAATCATCTTGAGGGCTTTCTCCTTATCACTTACACGTATTGGCACCTTCTCCAGCTCTGGGTAGGTTCCTTCTTCCAGTTCTCCCATCAGCTGTAAATAAGAAGACAGGTTGCTTTCGTTTTTGCAATCCTGTCTATAGAGCCCACTCATGAAGAGGCAAGTTCTTTTATTTGTCTCTGGGTCGTAGAAAGCTAAGAAATTGTTGGCGTCTGGGTTTTGGAAGAAACGTTCAGCATCTGCTCCCCTTTCAAATGATCCACCTGTGCCCACAAGAACCGGGATGGTTCGCCATCCAAACTCCGAAAGGAACGCAGGTTTTGCTGCTTCAAACACCTGACCGAATAAAAACTTTCCACATTCGTCAAGTACAAAGCTCTTGGCTGTCGTACCAGCTGCTGTTTCTGTATTACGTCCTTCTTCTGCATTTCTTATAACAAGGTAGCTCCAAATATCATCTTCGTTGTTCGTGTCCTTATAGCCTAATTTAACAAGAGGTTTTCTCCAATCCTTATCAATTCTGGGAATTGCAAGTCCTTCCCACATCTTCTTCAGCCCGAAGTCAATCTTGTCTTTAAGTAGAGACAAATCATATTCATTTCCACCCACAATTACATTCTGTGTGTGCCTGAATAATAAAGCATTATATGCTGTTATGGAAGCCTCAAACTCAGACTTGCCTCCCTGACGCAAGCCCACTTCCATATATCCCTTCTTCTCTACACGACATTTTTCAATGGCTATTCCCCTTATCCATTCATTGTCTCTCAAATCTGGAAGGGATGGGAATTTCACCGTGTTCCCGTAAAGGTCTTGTTTATCTTTTCTTATCCACCAATGGTTGATGTGAAAATAGAGCCATCCGGGAATGAGAACGCCGTTTAAAGTCACTCCTCCCAAACACTTCTCCTCCTCCCATTTCCTCAGCTGATTGAATTCATCTGAGCCTCTGGGTGGCAAGGTTTTCATATTACGAAAGAATTCTGTAGATTTAGTTTCCATCTTGGGACATTCGTGGAGGAATTGTGGAATTTCCTTTTGCCTCTTTTTTTATTTCCTCTGCTCTTCTCATTTCGTTCACTTCTTTTAAAAGGGAGAGGTAGTCTTTTAGGGTTGCTCTGAGTTCTTTCATCTGGGCCTGTTTTGTAATCACTGTTTTCCCCTTTAGTTCGTGTTCTAATTTGGAAAAAGGATTATCGTCTACAAACCTTTTCCATTCTGACAATTGCCATTCAGCCCAATCCAGTTCAACGTCTATAAATATTTTTTTAGCTGTTGCCATTTTTCGCTAACATATTTTTTAAATTTCTGCCATCTTGTAAGAGGTGGCTTCTTTGGAGATTCATCTCTTTCTAACCATTCTTCAACAAAAGGACTTATATACCTATCGGCTTTTCTTTCTTCACGGATAAATATAACAGACTCAGAATATTTAGGATTGGTGCTACAATATTCGCTATATTTTAATTTGTGAAGTTCTGCTTGAAGAGCTCCTGCAAATTCATCTTTCCATTTAGAATTGTGCTTCTTTCTATCTCTTTTAAGTAGAAAATCAAGTAGTTCTTCTTGCTGTTCGGTTTTAGGAATATTTACATTAACGGCCATATATAGTTTTTAATATTCGTCTTCTTCCTCATCTTCATCCAGCAAATATGTCGGCGATCCAATGTTCTTGGCATCTTCTTCTATTTGCTTTATGTAGGCATCGGGAGCAACGTGTTGTACATCCAGCTCCAGCTCGTTGAGGAATTTGTCTAATGCGTAACACATCTCCTTATCTGAAACGTGGAACGTGTCTTTATATTCCTCGTAGGTTTGCGACAACAGCTGCCCTATTCTTAATTCCGAATGGTCTTTAAAAGCCTTTGTCAATAATTTGAGGAACTCTTTCTTATGTTCTTTCTCCTTTCTCATGAATTAATTTTTTATAGAAAACTTGGAGAAATGCTCCTTCACTTTTTCCAAATCGTTTTCAGCAATTGTCATAAGTGAGTCAAGCATTTTTTTACTTCTGTCCCTGATGTCCTGAGAAGCATTATTTTCCAGCTTCAGCATCAGCTCTATCATCTGTACTAATATCGGATTCATATTCGTTTAGTTTATTATCAATTTCGTCTTCTTCAGCTTCTGAAACAACAGCTGTCCATTCCAGCTTTAGAGGCTCTTGTGTTGGGTGGTTTTCGTTATACACCTGAAGTCCACAATTGCATGACAGGCATTTACTTTTAGGAATCAGGAAACATCCACATGCTCTGCATTTGGAATATATATTCACTTTTCCTTCTGTCGAATTAAACGGACAATTGAGACACTTATTCAGACGTTGTTTGCTCACCTGTTCTATTTGTTCCTTCAAGTCTTTCGGAGGCAGCAGGTGATTGCGAAACCCCTCCACTATTTTCATCCATTCCATATTTTTCAAATTTACTGTCAATGTATTCCACCATTTCGTGTACAGCCACCAGCTTTTCAGCTATCCTTTCATTCCTTCCCGATGTTTTAAGCAGCTTCTTATTATAATTCTCAATCACTTTTATCAGCCGTTTCTTCACCCTTGCCAGTTTAGCAGGAGCAACAACAAACGCTCCAAATCCACTCAAGTCAATCGAATTTACGTTATTAGTCTGCTTCTTACTGTCCTCATACACCCACATAACCAGATTGTTGCACAGCTGCTGTGGCAACTTGGTCTCCTCTGCTGTCAGGGAAATAAGGTAGTCCGTCACTGCCTTTGTGTATTGTTTCTCCATTTAGTTCTATTTGTAATTGTATTGTTCTATCAATGGGAGGCATCGCATACGGATTGATGGCAAGTCCTTCCGATGTGTCTTCTAGCATTCCCAGCTTCTTTAGCCTGCTCACTAAATTGTCCACTGTCCCTGTTGTCGTATTATGTAAAGCAGCAAACTCTCTTCTCGTTTCCGTTGTCAGGAGCTTCTTCTCCACAATGAACACCAAAAGCTCCAATTGCTGGGAGGATAAATGGATGTCATTAAAAGCTGTGAGAACAATGTAATATCTCTTCACCCTTTCCTTAGGGGACAACGTTCGTTTGAATTTCTGTACAAAACATTCCATATGTAGTTGAATTGCAAAGTTATATACATTCTTCCTAATAAAAAATATTAGGAAAAATATTAAAGCTATAGTAGCCCTTATTTTATTATAAATGCCTTCCCTCCAGACGGCTCTATGATGTTGTTCAACGCCTTTTCCTGCTCATCCATATAGGCGTCCAGCTTGTCTGTATACTCATCTAAAAGTTGCTCAAACCTTTTTTTAGGGAGTGGGCAGATGAATATTCCGTCACTCTTAGTCCACACTATCGTGGAGGTGAATCCCTCATCTAACACTTTTTCCACTCCCTCTGTGCTGTCAAAATAGTCAGCCCAAAGAGCTATTTCCTTATGTCCAATCTTCAGTTTTCCTGCCACCCACTCCCCTTCCTGTGGGCCAGAAGTGAGTTCCTTTTTTTCGTTCTCATACGCCTTCTCAGCTGTATACCTATCATATACACGAATAGGAAACTCAAACCATCTCTGTGAATATTTCATTTTCTAGTGATTAAATTTTCCAATGCTATTGCTCCCATTGAGGTGAAACAATACACCCCATCAGCTGCTGCCTTTGGTGGAATATTGGCTCCTTCACAATTGTTCAAATACATCTCCACATAGTCCTTCTTCACATACAACTCCATGGCCGGTGAAAAGAGCTTATACCAGCAATCTTCTATTAGCTTGTTTCTCAATTCATTATACGTCAATGGAGTCTTCATTCCTCAATGAAAAGTAGTCTCTAATATCGTCCCTTAATTGCCATTTGTCGTTCTCCTCCTCCAACTGCCATAGGCCATGTGTATCTTTTTTAATATCCAGCCTAGGATTGAACTGGTGTTCTACAAGAATCTTCCATCTTGAGCCATAATTCCTATCCTTCATTTTCCCATGCCAGTGGTGGAGAATCAGTCCTTTCATATGTCCCACATCTCTCTTAATATATTTCAGAGCCCTTGTCTGCCAATCCATCAGCCACTGCACATATTCTGGATGGTAGCCCTTCTGAAGGGAAATTTGCAAAAATCCCATAAGAGCCGTACTCATGTGATAGTCAGCACTTCCAAGGATGGCAAAATCCACCAAGCCTCCCAGCTGATTGAGAGCTTCTCTCCTGTAGGCCCAAGCTGCTCCGGGAGCACCTGCCCAAGAAATCTTGTGTTCTGGGTTGTGCTCATAATAAGGATCACCGGGAGAAGGACAATGGCAAGGACACTTATGTGTACACTTGCATCCATGATGACTGTGATGGCTATGCCTGTGTAAAAAACTATTATCCTTTGCCTCTCCCAGAGAATTCTGAAAAGGAATCCCCTGTCTCCATCCCTCCATAAAGGAGAGGGCTACTCTCATTTGTTCATTATCAGGGTTTAAATACGACACCTGAGAAAACATCTGAACTATAGGGTGGTGTTGCAATTTGTGAAGAGTTTCACCCACCCACCCAGAATCGGCAAACTGGATGTCGGAGTCTACATAACATACATACTTCCAATTCGGGTTGATGTTTGTAGAAAGCTCCTGAATAGCCCTGTTAATTAAATTCTCTTTGAGCCAAAGCTCATGGCGTGTACGCACATGAATAACATAATGCCTCTCATCCACCCTCTCTGTGAACACCTCCTCCCTTTCCCCAAAGCTACATTCTATAAGAATAAGATGGGCTCCAGCATTAATTATCTGATTCTCAAACACATTCTTATATTTCTTCCACCCACTCCTATACCTCTTCGTATTGATTACGGGAGTAATACAATACAAGGGCTGCTTGATTCTATCCGGCCTTTGAAACTTAGCCTCATGAAAATGCTGATGATGAATTGTTTTCATTAAAACGAATTGTCAAAAAAATTACGAAATCGGAAAAAGACGTTCCACCCAAGCTGCGTATTTCACGCCTAATTTAGCTGGGGCTTCAAATGCTGTAGTTTCCTTCACCACAACATACGTTTTGAGGGTGATGTTATCGTCCCCTGATTTTCTTATAAAGGGACGGGAAATCACTTCCACCTCCACCAAAACAGAATTGTCTTTCTTGAAGAGAAGCTTGTCTCCCACCTCAGGCGTAAAAGAGCCTTGTGGAGCATGTTTACCTTTGTGTGCAAATTCCATAATGTACAGGAACAGCTTTTTTATTGCTTTGAAAATCCAGAATATAGCTTCAAATATAACACTTAAACCATAAACTATAAATTCCAGAATGAGCATAGAGCTGTTATTATGACACAAATGTATGCCAAATATTCCGAAATTCCAAATTATTTTTCACAACATTTAGTGAGAACTACTATTTAATTTCAAAAAAATTTTTTAAAATTTTGAAAATCAAATTGTTATATGTGTATTGGGAATGAGTGTACATCTACTTCCCCACCCCCATTAACGATTGGGGATGTCGGGTAGTCCCGGCATTCATTTGACAGAGACACACTCATTTGTAAACAATTTAAATTCATAATTATGGCAAAGATTTTTGGCGGCACACGCAAAGCCGTGAAATTCAACGACATCGAGAACACAAAAGCAATGATCAAGTTATTCGCAGGAATGACACTTGACGAAGTGGGCTTCAAGTACAAACTTGACTCCACTGATGTGAAATGGTCTAAAGGTGAAAATCCTAAAACCAACCAGACAATTTGGGCGCTCAAACTGTTTAATGTTGGGGCAGACAAAAAGACCTACGTGATACCAGTGTCAAGGGGCTTGGATCACGACAAATGTGCAGACCCTGAATATTTGCTTGCGTGCGAGTTTCGTGGCAGTTTCCTCAGTGTGAAGAATGATGATGGCACACCCAAAGAGGATGAGAACGGTAATGTGGTGCTGGACGAAAACAGACCTTATTTAAGCTTCGGCAAACCGGGAGGCTTTGGTAATTCTGAAGAGCTTGATGCATTCGTTGTCACTGAAGACGACATTGCTGCTCTGAAAGCAGGCAACAAGAGTGGTGCAGCAGCATAATTCTGTGACATTCTGACATATGTGTGACATAATGGCATCCTCTCTCTTAGCTAAAGGGAGGGGATGCTGTTATTTTGTTGTTTGTTGTGTGTCAATGAGTTATATAGAGGGTGGGCTATTATGCTTTCGGCATATTGGGTGGGGATATTCTTCATTCTTATTCACTTTCTCCTTCATAATCTCTTGACAATCAATAAAATAGATGTGAATGTGTAGATAGATGCTTTCCAGCACATTGGGATCCTAAGCTTAGAATTCCACGTGGACAAGTTGT
>JADMIO012791266.1_pt1 | contig 85680 bp, 62 predicted proteins | sample 8958161 | NCBI WGS metagenome assembly JADMIO01 (sample SAMN16585339, study PRJNA669376) | soil metagenome | isolation source: Crop rotation soil | place: USA: Cullars Rotation, Alabama | collected 2011 | reverse complement strand
CGCGACAACTTGTCCACGTGGAATTCTAAGCTTAGGATCCCAATGTGCTGGAAAGAGATGAAATAGTCAATCCTTTAAAAAGCCTTCCTCATGCGCCTGAAACTAAAAGATTTGCGTTTCCGCCCTCGCCCGGGAAGCATCTCCTCGCTCATGCGCCAATATATCCGCAATGCCGCCGGTGGCCTTCTGATCATGTCCGGCTTTTCAGTTGCGCTGCTGACACTCCTGGCCAATTTCATCCTTCCCGAAAAATTTGAGTCCACCGCCCGCATCTCACTTGATCAGCCAGGAAACAGCCGTAACGAGCTGGAACGCATCAGATCTGTTGGCGTTTTGTCTAATGTCATCGCCAGTTTGAACCTCAATAAGAAATGGGCTGAAAAATTCAAGGAGGAGAATGATCTCCCCCCGGACAAAACGCTCCGGTTGCTGTTGCCTCAAGTCAGAGTCTCGGCGTCCTCGGATGGATCTCTCGTCGAGGTGCATGTGCTAAGTGAAGACCGGAGTGAAGCCGCCTCGCTTGCCAATGAGATCGTCAAAGTTTATGGAAATCTGGCCAACGGAAAACCGCAGGTGCGCCTGGTTGAGCCGGCCGTGCCCGCCCAGAAGGCCAGCCGGCCCAGAAAAGGCCGGAACATCACCGTAGGATTCCTTGTCGGTCTCGCTATAGCCGGAGCAGGAGCCGCCGTTTTGAGCGACGCTTCCAAACGAATTTGAACTTCATGACTATCCTCAGATGAAGCACGCGATTTTCAAACGCATAATCGGCTGGCGAAATCTCCTGCCGCTAGCGATTACTGCCTGCTCCCTCGGTGTACCGGCCCCGGCCACCGCCGCCGCAGTGTCTCCTTCCCCAAACATCCTTTGGCTGATCGCCGAGGATTTCGGCCAGCATTTGGGCTGCTATGGGACCAAGGAGGTTTCGACCCCGAACCTTGATAAGCTGGCGGCTGAGGGTGTCCGCTACACACGCTTCTACACCACTGCTCCGGTCTGTTCCCCCAGCCGATCCGCCTTTATGACCGGCATGTATCAGACCACAATCGGGGCTCACAATCACCGCTCCCATCGCGATGATGGCTTCAAACTGCCAGATGGCGTGGAGCTTTTAACCGATCGGCTCCGCCGTCTCGGCTACTACACGGCCAATGTCCGGGAGTTTCCAAAGCCCATCGCTTTCAAAGGCACCGCCAAGACGGACTGGAATTTCACCTACAATGGAAAGGCTTTCGATTCCGACCGTTGGGAGGATCTCAAAAGTCATCAGCCTTTCTATGCCCAGGTGAATTTCCAGGAAACTCACCGCACCTTTCACGCACCCAAACGGGCTGACCCCGCCAAGGTCGAGATCCCGCCGTATTACCCGGATCACCCAATCACGCGCGCTGACTGGGCAGAGTACCTGGATGCCGCCACCGAATTGGATCGAAAGATCGGGCTCATCCAGAGGCGCTTGGAAACCGATGGCTTGGCGGGCAACACAGTCATCGTTTTTTTCGGAGATAATGGCCAGGCCCACGTGCGCGGAAAGCAATTTTGTTATGAGAGCGGCTTGCTTGTGCCTTTGATTATCACATGGCCAAAGAGCCGTCCTCTCCCGAAGCACTTCGCGGTAGGATCGGTGAACGACCAATTGATTGCTGCCATTGATCTTGCTCCCACCATGCTCCGCATCGCCGGGGGAAAAAAGCCACCAGGAATGCAGGGAGAGACCTTCCTGGGCGATTCCGCCGACCCACCCCGCCAATATGTCTTCGGCGCTCGCGACCGTTGCGATGAGACCGTCTTTCGCTTCAGGACAGTGCGTGACAGCCGCTACCGGTACATTCGAAATTTCACCCCGGAGCGGCCCTTCCTCCAAAAAAACAATTACAAAGAAAAGCAATACCCTGTCTGGAATCTGCTCAAAGACCTTCATGCCCAGGGCAAACTGACTGCCGAACAGGAAACGCTCTGCGCGCCGAACATGCCCACGGAGGAACTCTACGATCTAACCAAAGACCCGTATGAAATCCAAAACCTTGCCCAATCCGCCGCGCATGCGGACACGCTCAAGCGCCTCCGCGTTGTGCTTGAGAAATGGATCGAGGACAGCAACGATCAAGGCCGGACTTTCGAGCCGGCCGACGTCGTCGCGCACGAGGGGGCAACCAAGCCCGCCACCAAAAATCATTGAGGTATCCATGGAAGCTTCGAATTCGTTGCATACTGCTCCTAAATTGTGATGACTTCTCCCAAGTCCATTCCGCAGCTCACTCCGCGAAAGGCTGTCCTGGGCTGCTTCAAACAGCGTTCTGTTTGGCTCCCGACCTGGCGGGGCTGGCTCCTGCTCCTTTTGGTTTTGCTCGCACTCTGCTGGAGCGCCATCAAAGTTCTCCCGGCTTTTCTGACTGTGCATCACCCGCTCCAGGCGCAAGTCCTGGTCGTGGAAGGCTGGGTTCCCGATTACGGCATCGCAGCCGCGGCCGCCGAGTTCAAACGCGGCGGGTATCAGCGCCTCTACGTCACCGGTGGACCACTAGAGAAGGGAGTGCCTCTGTCCCAATTCAAAACCTATGCCGAGCTCGGCGCGGCTGTGGCTGTCGGTTTGGGGATGAAACAGGAGGATGTCATCGCGGTTCCGGCGCCGGGAGTGCGAACGGATCGGACTTACATTTCGGCCCGGACCCTCAAAAGATTGCTGCAAGGGCAACTCTCGATTTCGCACAGGTTGAATGTCATTTCCGTCGGCCCCCATTCCCGGCGGTCCCGCCTTCTGTTCCAGAAAGCCTTCGCGGACGATTGGGAGATCGGAATGATTTCAGTGCCCGATCAGAGCTACGATGTTAACTATTGGTATCGTTCCAGCAACGGCGTGCGGAACATCCTCAGTGAGGCCATCGCTTACCTCTACGCACGCATCTTTTTCCGGACACCCAACCCCGCCCTCCAAGATTCATCCATTCAACCAGCCACGGGTTCCGGTTCCGCAGGCGCAACGTCAACGCTCACTTTCAGGACCTGAACGTTCCCTCCCAGAATCACTCCCCGCAAGGGGCTCACGTCGGTGAAATCGCGGCCCCAGGCGAGCGTGATATGACGGCTTGACGGAACGAGGTTGTTGGTGGGGTCAAAGTCGCACCAATCGCGGCCGGGGCAATAGACCGAGAGCCATGCGTGCGAGGCATCCGCTCCGATCAGGCGAGGCTTGCCTGGCGGAGGAGTGGTTTCGAGATAGCCGCTTACGTACCGGGCAGGTATTCCCAGCGAACGCAGGCACGCAATTTCAAGATGGGCGAAGTCCTGGCAAACACCCCGCCGCTCCTTCCATACTTCCTCCAGCGGCGTGGCGATATTGGTCGCCCGGGGGTCATAGATGAATTCCTCGTGGATCCGTGCAGTCAGGTCCGCCACGCATTCGAGCAGCGGCCGATCGGGGGCGAAAGATTCTTCGGCGTACTGTGCCATCTCCGCGGTCCGCGGGGCGGAAGGCGAACTGTAAATGAATTCCTGCAGGTGCGGATCCAGTTTCCAATCTTCTTCCGTAAATGCCTGCTGGGCCTCTAACCATGAGATGCTTTCGGCCAGGGGCGGCCTCGCGGGCGGCTCGACCCTCACCTCGCTGAGAGCGGCCACTACCAGCGACTCATGGGATTGTTGCAACGAGAAGAACCGAACATGGTTCCCGAAATAATCAACCCGATCGTGAATCAGCGCCGCAGTCGGAGTGATTTCGATGGAATGCGAAAGACATTCCTGGCCCGGCATCGTTCGCGGTGTAATCCGGGCGATGTGATGCGCTACCGAGACCGCGCCGCCATAATCGTATTCCGTAGTATGCGTGACTTTAAACTTCACAAGAGTCTCAACTCACCTGCTGGCCGACGTGACTGAAGTAGATTTGGGTGATGGCCTCGGAAAGCGACGACAAACCCGACAACCCACGAGCCAGCAAATCATCCGCCGCCGGTTCTGCCGGCTTGGCCGACGTAATCGCCAGGATCGTAAAGTCAGCTTCCCGCAGGTTTTCGAGTAAGGTGCTGAGTTGGCGTTCAGAAAGCTTGGGGAAAGGGCGTCCCGGCACCTCTGGCAAAGATTGCAAATGCTCCAATAATGCCGCCACCTGAAACGCCAGCGCACGGGGATTGCCCTCGTCTGCCAACAACAGATCCAGCACTGGGGCCAACTGCACTTGTGAGAAATAACGACGGCGATAGGTCATCGAACTGTCCGCAATCTCCAGCAATGGCTCCAGCAAAAAGGCGCCGCCCGCATTTACCTTGAGAATCGCTGACACCATCGAACAAAGCTGCACGCCCCGCTCCACCCGGCGTCCGATCTCCAGGAACCGCCAGCCGTGGCCGCGCGTCATGTTCTCCATCTCCATCCCGCTGAATGCCGCCAAATCGATGATCATCCGATCGAGCAAGCCCTGAATTTCGGGGAACGACTCACCCTCAGCGAAGTCCCGAAGATCCGTGTTCAATTGGTTGAAGATTCGCCACGTATCCAGGGACAGCCGATCCCGCACCGTCCAAACAGTTTGCCGCAACCGATTGAGAGTCTCACGGACACCCCCCGCGCGGTCAGGGTCGAAAATCAGCTCCCGAATCTCCTCCTGGACCTCATCCTCAGGAGCCACGTCCTCCATGAGCTTCAACCGATTGAACAGTTCCAGAAGAGGAGCGATGGCCACCGTCGAATCCTGCGTGGATTCATCCGCCCAGCGCCCCACGAAAGCCCGCATCAACCTAACCACGGCTTCCAACCGTTCAGCGTACCGGCCCAGCCAATAAAGATTGTCAGCCACGCGGCTTGGCACCTCCGCTGCCGATCGTCCCACCCGCACGATTTGAGTAGTTGAAGAAAGCAGCGACATCATTGCCACCGGTCCGTCCGACACGACCCAGGTGTCTTTGCTGCCCCCGCCGCTTTGCATGGACACAATCGGCTTTTCAATCGATCCAGATACGCGGGTCAGCCCGCCCGGAAAAACCACATACGAATCCCCGGCCGCCGCAATGTAGGTGCGGAGCACCATGGGTCGCGGCTCAAGGCCCGTCTCCGTCAGTGTCGGAGTCGTGGAGAGGTTCAACATTTCCTGCCCGACGAATTCGTTCGGGGAGGCTCGAATTTCGTCCATCAGATCCAGCTTTTGTTTTCGATCCATGGCGTCACCAAAAGCCGGAGGCCGAGAACGCCACGAAAATGCCCCTTTGATTACGAGCCCGTCCAGGTGATCCAGCACATATTGTAACGGTTTTGCCTGACCGCACCACCAGGTCGCCACCGAAGGCATTGCCAGCTCCTCCCCCAGCAGCAACTGGCAGAGTCCTGGTAGAAATCCAATCAGTGCTGGTGTCTCCGTCAAACCCGAACCGAGGGCATTGGCCACCACGACATTGCCGGCCCGCGCGGCTTCCACCAATCCCGGAACGCCCAGAAACGAATCCGAGCGCAGCTCCAGCGGATCGCAAAAACTATCATCAAGGCGTCGTACGATCACATCCACTCGTTGAAGCCCTTCCAGCGTCTTAATGTACACAAACCCATCGAAGACCGTCAGGTCTCCGCCCTCCACCAGCGGAAAACCGAGATAACGCGCGAGGTACGCGTGTTCGAAGTAGGTCTCGTTGTGCGGCCCCGGCGTCAACAGCACGATCCGGGGCTGCTCCCGCCAGGGCGCAAGGCGGAAAAGATTCTCCCGAAACACATGAAAAAACGGCGCGAGGCGCTGCACCTGGCACTCCCGAAACTTGTTCGGCAGATTTCGCGACGCGATGATCCGGTTCTCGAGCGCGTAACCGGCTCCCGAGGGGGCCTGCGTGCGATCAGACAGGACCCACCACCGGCCATCCGCCGCTCGCGCCAAATCCACTGCCAACAAATGCAGATAAGTGTCACCGGGCACTGCCAACCCGTCACAAGGCCGCAGGAATCCGGGATTTGCATAGAGCAGCGACGGAGGAAATCCGGCTGTGCGCAGCAACCTCTTTGGTCCGTAGAGATCCACGAGCAAGCGGTTAAGCAAGCGTGCACGTTGGATCAGCCCAGCCTCGATCGTTCTCCATTCCGTAGGGGAGAGAACCAACGGAATCAAATCGAATTGCCACGGACGATCCATCCCCTGCGGATCGCCATATACATTATAGGTCACCCCGTTTTCCCGCAGGTTTTGCCTGGCCTCCTCGGAACGCATGGCGAGCTGCGCCTTGCCGGCTTTGGCGGCCAGTTCGGCGAACTTCAACCAATGTGGCCTAAGCTGGCCGGGTGCAATCGCCATCTCGTCATAAAGTCCATCCAGAGGCTGATAAGAGGTAAAGAGTTCAGCCTCATCCTGGATTGTTTCTTCCGGACCACTCATCCTTGGACGACGGGATAAACTCCAACCCCAGGACGCCTCGCGGAGGTGCCCGGCAGTTGGAGGCAGGGGATACTAACGATCAACCTAACACTCACACCAAAAGGGTATCGGTCCGCGTGCAATTTGTCACAACAGGATTTTGGGTGCAGCTTTTCGGCAACACCGATCAGAGGGAACGCGAATCGGCGACCGGCGGATGTGCCCAGGATCTGAACACGCTTTCGCTCTTGATTTCCCGGTTCTAACGAATTAGGTATGAATCCTGAGCATGGACACGTGCTGGATTCGTTAACATGGCAAACCACAAGAAAGACAAGCGAGAAAGCGACAATCGCGCATCGCCTTCGCTCTGGATTTTCATCGGTCTCGCCGTGGCGATCGGAATCGGCTATGCCATTTATCGCACCAGGACGACACCGGCATCTCCCGATCCAACGCCCTCGGTCACGATGACGATGGCGGCGAGTTCTCCTCTGCAATCCAACGCCCAAACCGCGGTATCGACCACCAATGCCGAACCGCCGACCATGGATATTAATAAGGCCGTCATGGTGACCGTTGAACTCGATTTTGGCCCCCGGGTTCCGCCCATTGCCGAGGCGCTGCAACAAATCGATCGCCATTACGAGCCCGCGGATGGCGTCGGCCGCACCTTTGCCATTCTCGATGCCTACGGCGAACCTACCGCCGACGGCAAGAAACTTCATATGTCCATGCATGTCAGCACCGAAAAACCGGGCGTTGGCTCGCTCTCCTTTCGCCGCACGGGTGAAGTCCTTTGGAAGAGCAAGATCGTGGCTACAAACTCCCAACCGGCCAGCCAGAAGAACCTCCTGATTCTTTTTCAAGACGCCGATGGCCGGAGCTACACCGTCGATGGTTCCCGAAATCCTTCTTCCATTCTCGATGCGACGCTCAAGGAAAGCGGCGCGGATCTGCGGACGGTTTGGCCGGACGGCGCTGAGCGAGAATTCACTTACATCTACAGCGCCTGCGGGTGCCCAGTCAAAGCCATGGTCCGCCGGGTCGGGGACCGTACCGAACGCGCGAAAGAACTGCCTGTGATGTTCCCAGATGATCCCGCCGCGCTGAACCTGATCAGCCATCTCATGCGTTGGTAGGATCATACCGAAACCCTTCCCTATTGACCCGGCAGTAACCTGGCTCTGAAAAACCGATACGATGGCGTCAGGCTGTTGGTGTATCGTAACGTCCCGGAGCGGCTGAATAGGTAGGCGTTCGTGCTCCAGTTCGCGAGGTCTGTGGAGGACTCGATGCGGTTTGTCCGGTTGGCCTTGCTGTTCAGCACCGTCGTAAACACACCTCCCTGCACCTGCGAATCGCTAAACTTCGGAACGAGGTTCTCATGACTCAGGACGCAATCATCGAGACAGTACAGGCCAATCACCCCCCGTGCCCTTCATGCTCACGAAGACAGTCAGGTTGCTGCTCTGCGCCACGGTGGTTTTCGCAAGCTGTGTATAATGGCGGTGGCTGTACATTCGCGGGGTCCACTGCACGGTGTTGGCGTTGATATTCGTTCCTCCCGTAGGGTCAATCCCAAGGCGCAAATGGATCAGTCTCCCCTGATCCTGCCAGACATCATACTTCCAGGTGCTGTTCTCCCGCATCGCTGTCATCACCCAGGCGCTCAAAGTGTAATCCAGTCCGGGGGTCGCGTTGCTCACCGTTTGAAAGATGTAACCGTCCGATCCGCTGCCATTCACCGCTCCTTCCAGCAACCATGTACCACCATGGGGTGGAAGACTCCAAAACCAGGTCCCGTCGGAAGTGCGGAGATCGACCGTGCCGCCTCGCGTCCAGCCGGGGATCACACTTCGAGGGCTGCTCCCACTGCCCTGTTCAAACCCCCCGTTGGCGAGCAGATTCGTCCCCGCCGCTCTCGTGCAGATCACAAAATCCCGCGACACCCCTGGCCGATAATTGGTCGCTGCGGAGCTGGATCGATAATGATACAGGGTGTGCGACTGTAATCCTGTCAGCGTCAAAGAATGATTGGTGACCGCCAGCGCATTATAGTTGCTTCCCGTGTAGGGCGGTACGTCCGCGGCGAATTCCATCAGGCTATCCGAGGGCACATCCGTTTGCCATTTGACCGTGAACGAGTTTGTGCCGCGATCGATCTCCGCAACCGCGGGATCCACCTTGAATTTGACGTCCGGTCGCGTCGCACTGCCCAGGCTCTGTTCCTCCATAATGGTGCCGGCCAAGTCCGTGCCGGGCACCGCGCTCCCATTGAGGTACGCCGTCCCATACGCAAAAGGGTTCGCTGTATTCACGAAAAGAGAGTTGAACGTGCCACCTCCATCTCGCGTCACCTCGAGATAGTAAGTTTGCCCTGCGGTCAAAGGACATTCCGCCGGAGCCCACGTCACGATCACTTCCGGATCGGCGCCAGGCCGTGCCGGCTTTCCTTTTTTGATGGTTCCAACCTGCGTGCCGCCCGGCCCATTTTGCAACACGCGCACCGAATACAGATAACCCGCCGGGTCCGCCACCCACAGCGCGGCGCTGATCAAACCAACCCCTCGAGCGATAAAGGTCTGGCCCGCACTGGTCACGCTGGAGAAATCCGTCCCGGACTTGCGCGCGTACAGGTTCGTTAAGAGCCCATCGTCATCGGACATGATGACCAGTCCAAGATCCCGATCCGGATATTCGGTCAGGCCACTCGTTGTCCCCAGCCACAATGAGCCACCGGGCATCGGATCCGAATAATCCGGTCGCGGATCCATCTGCGTGACCACGCCATTAACACTCGTGGACGACGAGCGAATCCGCGCGTAATACGTCTGAGCCGCCACCGTCGGCATCTGACCGTAACCATAGATGGGCCGCTGATCGCCCGTACCGAACGATCGGGCCTCTCCGACCTGAGAGCCGCCCGGTCCCCCTGCGTGGACTGTGAGGGTGTAATTCGGCGAGCCCGTAAAGGCAGGCAACCGCAGATAAATCATCGAGATGGGACCGCTCGCGACAAAGGTTTGTCCAAACTCGTAATAACCGGTGGTGTCCCAAAACGTCGGATAACCCCACATCGTGGCTTTCAAGCGGACATCCACATCCGAAGTTGCTCCGCTGCCAGGCACGGGCACGTTGAAAACATACGCCGACCGCCACCAGACGTCCCATGACGCTACCGTGTAAGTGCCCGCCACCAGGTTGCTCATGGCGAAGGCGCCGAACACGTCCGTATCATCAAACCCACCCGCGCTGGTCAGACCGGTTCCATTTGCGTTAACGGCATATTCATACTGTCCGACCCCGAAGGGAAAACTCTGATACTGCGCATACCAGTTCGGATCCCGCACATGGCCGAGCAAGGCCCCACCCAACGTACCACGCAAAAGGCCAAAACCGAGGAGCATGGAGAGAAAGACAGACTTCATTTTAAATCGAGACTTCACGACGCACGGGAATGCTCTTTTATCTCATAAAAACCCGCAGAATAAAAGGACTGATTGAGACCACTGGAGCGGAAACCAAGACGGAGATGGGGAAACCCCGAGTCGTCGACGAGTCGTCGGGATCTGGCGACGGATCTGGCGACCGCGGAGACGCGAAAACCGCAGCGCGGCAAAGCGGCAAACCGAAGGCCAAACCGAGCGCCAGGGTGCGATTCGACCAAGCCGCAGCGTGTGGGGCAGATGTAAGCCTCGTTCCCCCTCACTCCGTCCCTCTCCCTTAGGGAGAGGGAGTGGCGCGCCGCTGGTGCGGGTGATATGGCCGATCTCATCGCCAGCTCTGCTCGTCTGGAAAATCTTCGCAGGCCGCGGCGATTCTGGACTATTGCAGTGCAGGGATCGAGCATGCGGGAAGGTGAAACCTTGATTCCGGCTTGAATCGCGAGAATTTTTTTTTAACACCTTGATCCAACTTGATCCACCTTGATCAGGCTTGATCGACCTTGATTATGCCTGGAAAAAGCCTGCGGATGCCTTGATTGGTAGAGGCGAACAGGGGAGGGTGGCGGTTGAATCGGGTTGGGGTAAAAAATTCTGAACCCGCCTCCAACCCGCATTAACCCGTCTTTGAGCGCTGTGAACCCACTCTCCACGAGACCCGGGCGGCCGGTTGGAACGGGTTGAGGGTGGAACCCCGAGTCGTCGGCGAGTCGTCGGGACGCAAACAAAGGCGGAAATCCGAGCGGGGTCGTGGCCAGAGGATCGGCGTTGGTGGTTGGGATAGTTGGTTCAACGGGTTTGTTCATGAGGGTTCGGTTGTTGATGGTTTAGGGATGTGTTGAGTTTGGGCGCACGGCACTGCACTGGTTGCGCTGAGAAGTGACCGCAGAAGGGGGTCGAGCACACAGAGAGCTCCAGACCTTGGTCCCAACGGATCGAGAGCGCAAGCAGCGTGGCGGCGCGCCACGGGTTTATGGGCGAGACTGGGAATAGAGGCGGCACGCTCGTGCCTTTTGCAAGGCCCAAGCACACTTCGGCTGGGGGCGGAGCCTTTAAATGGCGCATGACGAAGTTCGATTTACAAATTTCAGTCACGCGGCCGGCTCGGCACGCTCCAGAACTTTTAGCCAGTATTCTGGTCTTCACGGGGATGGTTTTAGCATTTTGGGGGGATGATGTATAACGCGAGGGCTCTCTGTGGCGCAGGTGGCGCACAAGCCGCAGGAGGCGCGAAGAAAAGGGTCGGAGAGTTGGCAAAGGAATGTGGGCAGAGGAAATAAGTCGTTACAGAAAGGCAGGAAAGAACCGGACTTCGGACAGAAGGGTGCCGAGGTAGCAGAGAGGAGGATAACAGTAATCAGTAATTCAGTATCAGTTGCCGGGGGTCGGTCGCGGGCGCGGCCATGGGTAACGGCGCTCGGTTTGGGCCATTGTTCCAATCTGAGGTGCTGAACTTTAACAGAAGCCTAAAACGCAGCGAAGAGGTGGTTTAGGCCGCGGGCCAGAAGTCACGGTTCGCTCTGGAACGGAATCGTTCATTCTTGTTAGACAGCGCCGCCGTGCCACCACCCTATGAAGCCCCATGAACCCTGAGGGGAAGCCGATTTTAAATAGCCGCTGGACTTGAAATCAGAACTTATTCACAAGCACGCGTCAAAGCTTGCATATCGAATTCAGGGATTCGCTGGCGTGTTAACCCGGATGCGGTAAAAATACGGTCCTAATCCTGTAGCTTCTGCGTCACGAAAGGAAGTTGTAACACTACCAGCGACAACGTTGGTGGTTAAGACTCGGAATGGGTTGGCGAGATTCGTCGTTGAAAACACGGTGTACCCTGTGCCCGGGACACTCACCCATTGAATCACAAGTCCTCCCGAGGGACTGGGACTGAGTTGCCCGGACAACCTTAAAACGGAGTTGGGGTCGTGCGGATCGGTCCCGGCGATGATCTCGGCCCAATCGGGCATTCCATCTCCGTCGCTGTCCACATTTGCGACTGAATAAGGCAAACGCAAATCCACTCGGTCTTCACGGCCCCGCTCGCTTTTGGAAAATGTGAACGATCCGAGGCCGGGGTTTGTGAGGAAAAGGCGATTGCTTCCTACCCAGGCAGTTCGGCCGTAGGTGGTTTGGCCTGATGTCAGCTCGAAGGTGTTGCTTGATGCGGGAAAATTCGTGGTTCCAGCGATCAGTCGCGTTTCGAAAGGCACTTGCGCCACATGATAACAAACCCCATTTACGCACGCGATGGTGGAGGTTACGCCAACGCTCGTTCCACCGGAAGCCACATCCCAGCGCAAAGGGCTGGAGGGGACGTAAGGAAGCCCATTGGAATCTGTGATTGCCCCGTAAATTATGAGGCCCGGTTCGGGAATGCCGAACGACGGTGCCCCGAAGGCATTCGCAAGCCAGAAAGAGCCCAGCACTAATGCCACGAGTGTGCTTTGCAGCGCTGCGGCTGTCTTACGTTCAGAATTCATAAACAGCGAGTCGCACGTTGTCCACAAACGCCGCAGTGTATGAGAGGCCATCGCATGTAAGTGCCATAAGATGAATCGAATAGGTATGCAGGCCAGCCGGAGCTTGGACATCTAAAAAGCGAAAGGCGCTCACCGGCAAGAAGTGCCTTAGATCTGTACCCGATCCAAGCCTTTCATACGATCTCTCCCTTGCGACATCCACGGAGTCATCACGCCGAAACAAAATAAGAAAGCCTGGGTTTCCGCAATTTGCCCTACCGTAAATTGAACTTGAGTTGTTGCCGTCACCCGCAGTCAAAAACGCAACCACGGGACGACCTGTCGTGCGTATCGAAACCCTCAAATTTGGAACAGCAACGAAGTGGTCGTATACTTCGGTCCCGAACGTAACTTGGATATCGCTCAGAGCTAACCCGCCTGCTTCCACGCTTGCCCCGATTGGCCGGGTTGCCAGCTTCGGGAGGGTTATCGACGAATCAGGAACGTTTGTGGCGAAGTCGGCGACCAGTGCCCGAGAAGCGAGCTCCGTGTGGGTGGCTTCTGCGGAGTTTGAAGCGAAGCCTGCAGTAAACGCAAAAGGAGTGGTCAAGAACTGCTGCCGAGGGAGAATCTCTAAGGCATTTGGGATAGCGGACCCGTTTGTTCCCCGGCTGACGGTCAAACCGAGAAAGCGACTCGGATTGGTGAAGGCGAAGGAGAGGTCATTCACGGCAGCCCCGGGAAGGGCGATTCCGGGAGACCCGCCAAGAATGACATTAAACGTGCCGCTCGCAATGGCGACGTTTGTGTACTCCTGGCCCCAGATCAGTTGCTCTCCGGCAGTTTGCACCCTGTTCGGCCAGATCCGAAACGCGACGCCATAAACGCCATTTGCCAAGGGATTACCAGATGCGTCGGTGAGCTTACCCTGGTAATTGATGAGACTTGGAACAGACTGCGCGAACACGTCCACAGCCAGAGGAAGCAGGAACGTTATGAAAAGAACTGAGGATCGTTTCATGGAGGGAGTAATCAGTATTTGATGATGTAGTTCAGCACCGCGAATGGCTGCATGTTATTGTGTGGCTGGTTGCCACCTTCGTCTTCGGTTTGTTTGGTGAGAGGGCTGTCGAACGCGGTCGATTTTATCTGTTGTTTGCTGGCATCACTATCTCCCCATACCTTGAGGTTGTGATGGTGTGTGGGCATTTCCAGTATGGTCAACTGGTGCATTTCTTCGCCTCCGGTTGCCGCGAGAACTCTGGTCGTCAGTCCACCACCCTGACCTGCCCCTACAGCAGTGCGGCCTCTCAGATCCGGGAGATTGAATTGATCGCCTGGAGTGCCTGGTAAGTTCCAAGCAATTCCGATCGTTTGGTAGAGAGTGGCGTACTGCAATCTGCTTACAGCCCTTCCATCACAGAGCAGAAAGCCCGTGGGTGCCTGGGCACCGGCAAACGAAAGCACAGTACCAGCAGGCACACCGTTCGAGGCGGTAACGGTCGAAGTCGCGTTCTCCGCTCTCAGGGCGAACGGGGTCGAAAGAACCTGCTGCCGCGGGACGATCTCTGATCCGCCGGAAATCAGGGCGCCATTCGTGCCCTTTGTGACGGTTAAGCCGATAAACCGCTCTGACTCAGCAAAGGCAAAGCCGATGTCGTTCACCGCAGCGTTCGTGATCAGAGAGCCACCCGGGGTGCCCAGGATAACGTTGAAAACCCCGCTAAGGACAGCCACGTTGTATTCCTGGCCCCACACGAGCACATTCCCCGATTCAGAACTGCTCTTTTTGTTCCAAATCCGAACGGCAACGCCGTAGGTGCCATTTGGCAGCGGATTTCCCGAAGCATCCGTGAGTTTGCCCTGGTAGTTGATCAGCGCAGGCACGCTTTGCGCATGGCATTGGAGCCAAAGCCCAGTAAGCGTCATTCCGATGAGAACAAGAAATCGACTCGTGGTCATATTAATATCCGATTGCGATCCAGTTGATAGGACTATCCGGAGTAAAATCCGCGAGCGCAAACTGGCTCCCGCTCACCTTGTGTGCGACTACGGCTTGAGTGGCATAGCCGCCAGGGCCAGCCGAATTGGCGTTCCTGCACGCAACCACCGTATAGCTGCTGCTTGAAGTAAATGGCAACCCGGATACCGTTGCGTACTGCGAACCTGTCATAGGGGCGGTGCCATAGCAAAGCTTCAGGTCACTCTCATTTACAGGGCTTCCGCTGGCTAGGCTTGTTCCGTAGCTCTGTACAGACGAAATCTTGGCACCAGCAACCATAGCGGCCAGAGCCGGTGCGAGCTTCGCCATGCTTATAATGCCGTCCGTCACGTTCGTGGCGGTATCGGCAACACTTGCCCTCGCTGCTAGAAGCGCGTTAGTCGCCAGCGCCGCGAATGCAGATTGTGCAGCCTGCAATGCCAGAGGGACTGGCAAAAACTGCTGTCGGGGCAGTATTTCCATTGCGCCTGTGATTGCTGCGCCGTTAGTTCCGCGGCTGACGGTAACCCCCAGGTATCGCTCCCACTCGGCAAACGCAAACCCGATGTCGTTCACCGCAGCATTCACGATGGGCGTTCCGCCTGGCGCACCGAGGATCACATTGAAAACACCGCCGAGGAGGGTGACATTGTATTCCTGCCCCCAGACGAGGACGTTCCCCGATTCGGAGCTGCTCTTTTTGGTCCAAATGCGGAAAGCGACGCCGTAGGTGCCGTTCGGGAGCGGATTGCCGGATGCATCGGTCAGTTTGCCCTGGTAGTTGATGAGGCTCGGTGCTGTTTGACCGTGCCCTGAGATGCTGCTCGCAGCAACGAACGTGCTAAATAGAAAAATCTTAAGTGTTTTCATAATGTTGCGGGTCTACGCAGCCCTCAGTTGCCAATTGGGAAGAATCTTAGTGTTCCCCCTTGACCGATCGTGTTGCTGACTTTGTAGTAATTTCCCTTTTTGACTGGAAAGGAAATCGGAACGCTAAGAGGGCCCGCACCGCTCACCCAAGTATGGTTTGCGAATTGGATGACCGTTGTCGGCGGGTTAGTCGCATCGGACAAGACTGAGAAGCCGTGATTTTGGGAAACGGGCGTGGTATAGCCCACAACGAAACCGTCGCTCGCGGCTTGATAGACTGTGTCAAAGGTTTTCGACGTAGGGTCACTTATGATCGCGGAAATCTGCATGCTTCCGACAGAGCCATTTGCAATGTGGGCGGCTCCGATTACGCCATTGCTAATCTTTGCTCCGGTAATGGACTGGTTGGCGATTTTGGCGGTGGTAATAATGCCGTCTGGAACGTTGTTCGCCAGAGCGGCAATGGCCGCCGACTCCGAATGTAGTGCGTATGGTATAGACAGCACCTGTTGCCTCGGCACAATTTCTGTACTATTGGGGATGGCGACACCATTGATCCCCTTCGTCACGGTGATCCCGAAGTAACGTTCGGGATCACTGAAGGCAAAGCTGATCTCGTTCACGGCGGCGTTTGTAATGGGAGTACCGCCAGGAGCTCCCAGGATCAGATTGAAGACTCCGCCAACCACGGCCACGTTGTATTCCTGACCCCATACGAGCATGTTCCCAGGTTGGGCATTGTCCTTCTTGCTCCACAGACGAACGGCGATGCCATAGGTGCCATTCGGCAGGGCATTACCGGACGCATCGGTGAGCCTGCCTTGGTAGTTGATGAGACTCGGGACTGACTGGCCGTACACTGTGGCTACCAGCCAAAGTGCCGCCAAGGTAACTATGGTTGTTCTCATTTTGCTCAGTTGGATTTAGGTTTAATTCTGCGATGCATGCGGAAAACGTGCGAACCGATCTTTAAGGTCGAGGCCATACCCTGGTCAGTATGTAATAATCACGATCCCAGATCCCCCATTTCCACCCCGCGTGCCGCCATCTCCGGCCCCACCACCACCGCCTCCTCCCCCGCCGCTGTTTGGGTTGGCACTGGTCCCATCCGCCCGCGCACCACCATTGGCACCATCGCCAACTAAGGATCCGCCACCTCTGCCGCCGTCGCGCGTCTGCGTACCAGGAGCAGATCCATTTCCTCCAGCGAACTTATTCCCGTTATTCTGGTTGGGTCCGCCCGCTCCCCCCGCGTTATCTCCGCCTCCCAGTTGCGAACTCCCACCGTGGCCACCGTTTGCAGATATCCTGGAATCGAAAGAAGACTGGCTACCGGGCTCGCCACTGTCGTAGTTATTGCCTCCGGGCCCGCCAATGCCAATGACAACCGCGTATGCGCCCCCGGGTACCACTAAGCAGGGAAAATTAACCACTGCGGCACCGCCGCCGCCTCCACCCCCACCGGGACCATTCTGGAGGGAGCCACCTCCGCCACCTCCGCCCCCCACCATCGTTAAGAGGACGTTCGAGACTCCAGGCGGAGGAGTAAAGGTCCCGGAGCTGTTAAATATCTGAACGCCGTGGGGAACGGAGTTTTGCCAGGCAGCCAAGCCGTTGCCATCCGACGTTAGAACCTTGCCTGGGCCCGGCGATCCCCCGCTGATTTTGATTTGGCCCAGAATTTCCAAACTAGCAGTGGGGTTGGTTGTGCCTATCCCCACAGTCCCATCCTGCTTAACAAAGACGACGTTTGTTGGCCCCCCATTTGGAGCATCCAGAGCGTTTGCGGAATTCGCCAGATTGGCGGTGACGGCCTTGTTGGCGTAAAAGGAATACGGGGTGGTGAGAACCTGTTGGCGGGGCAGGATAACACTGTTTGTGAACGATGCTCCGTTAGGGCCGCGCGTCACGGAAAGCGCGAAATATCGCTCGGGCTCTGTAAAAGCGAATGCCAGATCATTCACCGCAGCTTCCGGAATCGCGAGGCCTCCTGGAGCGCCCAGGATCACATTAAATACTCCGTTAACAATGGCCACGTTGTATTCCTGACCCCAAATGAGAGTGTTGCCCGGAAGCGCGGCGTCACGCTTATTCCAAATGCGGAAGGCGACCCCGTACGTTCCATTGGGCAAAGGGTTTCCAGCCGCATCGGTCAACTTGCCTTGGTAATTGATGAGACTTGGTGTTGGCTGGCTAAAGCAGTTGGGGCCTTGGATGACCACTGCTAAGGCTGCGAAAACTAGAAATCTTTGGCATCCGCTTACCATGGTGTCCTCCCGCGTCAGTACTTGATGATATAATTCAACACCAAGTAGGGCTGCAGATTGTTGTGGGGAAGGCCGCCACCAGTCGCGTCTGTTCTATCACTGATCCCACCTTCATTCGCGTTACCACCTGAAGCAATATGACCTACACCGCCCTCATTCCAGTTGTTGGGTAAGCCGTGGTCGTGGGAGGGCATCTCGGCGACGGAGAGTTTGTGTGTCTTTTCCCCGTCAGCCTTCCCCAAGCTGTCAAATTCGGCCTGGGATACGTCGAGGCCAACGGAAACCCTGCCTTTCGCATTCGGCAGGTTAAAAGTAGATGTTCCATCGCCCACGCCGTATGTAGTTCCAATGACTGCGAACAAGCGTGAATAGGCGGTCCTGCTTACGGCGGTTCCATCGCAAAGAAACCAACCTGGCGGCGCAACCAGACCTCCGAATGAAATGATCGAGCCTTCGGGAATCCCGTTAACCACGGTCTCGGCTACTTGTGCGTGAACCGCGTTAATTGCGTACGGAGCGCTCAGGATTTGCTGCCGGGGAACAATCTCGGTCGCGTTCGCGATTGGAAGCCCATTCGTCCCCCTGGTTACGGTGATCCCAATGAAGCGGTTCGGGCCGCTGAAGGCGAAAGTCAGATCATTCGTTAGGCTGCCGGAAACCGAGCTCCCTCCGCTGCTGCCAAGGATTACGTTGAACATTCCGTTAACCACGGTGAGGTTCGTGTATTCCTGCCCCCAAACCAATTGTTCGTTGGAGGTCAGAACTTTGTTCGTCCAGATCTTGAACGCGGCGGCGTAGATGCCGCTGGCCAGCGGATTGCCAGAGGCATCGGCCAGCTTGGCTTGGTAGTTGATAAGGTTTGGGACCGTTTGGGCTCTAACGGTCCAGGACCACTCGAACACAAGCACCAAGAAGACCACTGTGGCGATTATTGGCGAGATCCTAATCGAGATTGTCGCAGCAAGTTGATTTGGTTTCATAGGCAACTAATACTTAATTAGGTAGTTAACCACGGCGAACGGTTGCATGTTATTATGAGGTTGGTCGCCTCCGGCAAAGGATGTGTCTTTGCTTCCCTGATCGCCGCCACTGTTTCCCGAACCTGCAGCACCCGAGGCAGCAGATATTGTGTGCTTGTGTCGAGGCATTTCTGCTTCGATCAATTGATGGACTTCTTCTCCACCTGTTTGGCCAAGGCTTCGAAGCGTTAACGGTCTGCCCACGCTGTCAACTCCTCCCATTCCAGCTCCAATTAACGTTCGACCTCCATAATTTGGCAAATTGAACGTTGTAGATCCGTCCCCGCTACCGTAGGTCGTACCAATTGCCAAGAACAAATCAGCATAGGCTGATCTGCTTACCGCAGCTCCGTTACAGAGCAACCATCCGGAAGGCGAGGCAGATCCGGCAAAGGGCGTAATCGCTCCGGCGGGCGTACCGTTAATTACATTCTGCGCGGTCGTGGCAAAGTTCGCTTGGAATGCATATGGCGCGCTGAGGATTTGCTGCCGGGGAACGATTTCATTGGCTCCCGCAATGGGTGCTCCGTTTGTGCCTTTGGTTACGGTCAGCCCAATGAACCGGTTGGCACCGTTGAAGGCTCCAGCCAAATCATTTGTAAGGCTGCCGGGGACGGGATTCCCCCCACCACCAAGGATGACATTGAAGAGTCCGTTCAGCACGATCACGTTCGTGAACTCTTGGCCCCAGATGAGTTGCTCCCCAGAAGTTTGGACTTTGTTGGTCCAGATTTTGAATGCGACTCCGTAGATGCCGCCAGCCAGCGCGTTGCCTGCGGCGTCGGTTAGCTTGCCTTGGTAGTTAATGAGACTGGGTACGCTTTGAGCTGCGGCCAAACGCACTAACAGGATGCTCAAAAGAAATATCAAAGATGTGGGTTTGAGTGCAGTTTTCATGTGGATTCTCCTAATTTGTTTTCATGATGAATCTCAAACTGTAGAATGGGCGATGTTAGGAGTTGAGTTTCTGTTGTAAAGCAGTCCAGGATGCCGCAATGACCTCGAAGCAACCGGCACTGTCGAGATAAATCATGTAGTGATGAGTTTTGAATTGATTGCGCCATTGTTCGCCAGTGTCCAACTGAATTTCTCGAACCCAAGAGGAATCTTCAACTTCAACGAGAGTGTCGCAGGCGCCTTCTATGTGCCATGTGGTGCAACAGCGTTCTGCTCGCTTGCGCATCGCCAAAACGCACCGGAATTCAATGCCACCATGGTACTCGATTCCATCCATCTGATACGCGAAACGAATGGCAGGCAATGGGCCTTCGCCATCCCAATATGCCTCGGCTACAAACCCAGAAGAGGCAACGGGAATTGAGTACAGTGGCTGCTTGAGATTCATATCTAACGCTGCTTTTGTGTAACAATAGAGATGCCTTCGCTGGTGAGTTGATTCCGCTGAAGTTGTGCAGTTAATCTAGCTTCCGCTGCGGCGTCGCCCGTCATGTTGACCGCCTTCCATTGCGCCCTAGGAATGCCTGCTTGTTCCAGTGCTTGAGCAGACCGAGTGTTTAATATTAACGTGTTCGAATCCCTAATGATGTACTGGATAGGAATGTCTGCAGTACTCATCTGGCCTGAGCGCAAAGCCGCCGCAACATCTTGAACCGTCCTTCCAGCAAATAAGCCATCAGAACTGAAAACTTGGCTGAAAGTTCGTTGAGCAAAATTGGCCTCCGCAAGAACCCCGCCACCCTCCATGGCTAGCGAAACTCTGGCCAAGGAACCCACTTTGGCAAGCCCTGTGGGCACAAAGAGGCCCGCCACGCTTCCAAGTAACTGTGCGCGTTCGTCTGGGGAACCCCGCACCACAACTCGTCCGGTTTCCGCGACCGCGTGCTTACCAACAAGACCGAGCGCATCGCCAATTTCCGCAGGGTGGGTGAGGCCATAGGCAAGCAGCCGTTGCGATTCCGGATCTGTGGCTAAGGCCCGTGCGCCCTGGACCACACTGATCACCGCGCCAATTGTGCTATTCCATAGGCCGTGTCCGAAAGAACCAGCCACGCTCCATGCGGTCGCATCAAGACCAGATGGATCGATAAATATTATTGGTCGGTTTAGTCCATAGGCGTATCCGTTAAGCTTCGAGGGCTCGGAAAAGCGTTTGATATTTGCCAAACTGGATAATGGATCAAGGCCGATAAAACGTCCAAGTGGCGTCGATAAATAACGGGATTCGAAATAGGACAGCCCGTCCTCTGCGTCGTTTTCTTTCTGTGTAAATGTATAACCGCTTGACCTCTCGTCTCCATTGCTAGCAATTCGAGAGTGCCCAAACGGAAAAAACTCTTGCTCGTCGCGAGCAAGTCGTTCGCCATCTGTTAACCTTGCTGAAGAGCATAGATGGTCCTGGTGGTAATAGAGTATCCTTAGGGCTTTTTCCGCCACTCTGAGTTGGGCTACTGTGTCGGCATCGACGAAGACTGCTTCGCCCGGCCCAATGAATGCGGCCAGGTCCGATCGCAGTTGCAGCGGCGGCGGCAGCCAGGAGAGCCACTTGGCAGTCTGGGCATCGTAAGCCCAGACTACAGTTGAGGGTTGAGAGTTGAGGGTTGAGAGAACATTCCAGGCTTCCAATCCTGCGCTGGGCAGGAAGTCGCCGTCTGTAGTCACGGTGCGGTTCGTGGGATCGGAGTAGGCTCCGGTTAGCGTCAGGCTGCCGTTGGTGTTGGCCTTGAGCCAAAGGACTGTGCCGGCGGGAAATGTTTCGCCGGCAGCAACAGCCTGCCAGTCTTGCGAGGCGGAGTTCCAGCGGAAGGCTGCGGAAAGCACCTCGCCCCGGCCCTCTCCCCAGAGCGGAGAGGCAGATGAAACCGCTAGGGAGCAAAGGTTCCAGCCGGGCCAGAGGCGCAGGCGCTGGACGCGCAGGTTCGTGTTCAGGGAGCCTGTGACGTGGGCGATACGCGTGTTGCCGTTCCAGACGTATTTAGTGGGAGCGTCATGTTCCCGGACCTCGAAGTATTTGTTGATGTAGAGCGTGGTGATGCGGGAATCGTGGTTTACGTAGTTGGAAGTGCCGGGCTTGTATGTGACACTTTTGAGAACACGGCGGTCGGTGTAGTCGTAGGTGTAGGTCGCGCGCATCTCTGTGTTTTCCACCACCACCAAGCGGTCTTTGAAATCCCAAGTGCAGGCCAAGCCGTCGATATTGGTCATGTTGCCATTCGGATCATAAGGATAATTGCGAGTTGCGAGTTGCGAGTTGCGAATTGCTGAGAGCGCATGAGGTCCCGGTGGATCTGTCGGGCCACGGCCAACCCGATTGAAGCGACCGGCGGCGCCGCCGGAGTCCATTGCTCCAAGGTTTGCAACCGGTAGGCCTTTCTCGACCTGATTGATGGTTGAGAGCTGGGAGAGCATGTTGCCGATACGATCATACCTGTAGTTGATTTCGCCATCGTTCCGAGGGGTTACTCCCGGAAGGGCGAAGGAATACTGGGCGCGCTTAAGGCGATACAGGTCATCGTATTGGAAGAGCTGGGTGTTCCGGCGTGGGTCACCATCGGACACCGCCGAGGCGGGACGCTTATCTGAAATCTGTTTGATGTTCGAGACCCCATCGAAATCGTACGCGAAGTTGATGAGTTCTACCTCTCCCTGGCCCTCTCCCCCACTGGCGGAGAGGGGACGGAAGGTGTGGAGGTTCTTCAGGCGCAGGCGGGAATCATATTCGTAGGTGGTGCGGACGGTGTTTCCGTAGTCGATCTGGCCGATCTGGGCCGAGGGGACATAGATGATATTGGAAATGATGCTGCCGCTGGGGCCGCCGGGGATACGCTGAACTAGGTTCCGGTCATTGTAGACATACGGATGTTGATCAAGATCCGGATAGACCAAGTTGGTCATGCGATCCAGTGAATCGTAACCAAAGAGGGTTCGGTAGCTCACCAAGGTCGTGGCGACGCCTGCATGCAGGAACTCAGGATCAGGCAGTCGATTAGTGACCCATTCGGCTCGGCCACGTGAATCGTAGGAGGTGTGTTCTTCACCGGAGAGGTCCTCGACCCACGCGAGAGTGCCTCGAGTGTTGCGGGCGGCTCCGGTGGTAGTGTCGCCAAGGTCGAGGTTAGGGTAGGGTTGGTCGTAATGGTACACCACCGAGTTCGACAACGATGCGTTCCCCCTCACCCCTGCCCCCTCTCCCTCAGGGAGAGGGGCACCGCGCCAAGTGGGGAGTGGAGCGCCGTCGTGATATTTTTCGGTGAAGATGCGATTTGCGCCGTCGTAGGTGTAGGTGATGCGCTGAGCCTTGGCATCGGTGGTTTCGGTTAGGTTAGAGGCATCATCGTAAACAAAGTGCATTACGCCCCGATCCGGATCGTTCATGTCCGTCTTGCGCTTCAGACCATCGTAGGCGAAGGTTTTGACATTGTTCTGAGAGTCGGTGATTCGCGTGAGCTGATCGTTCAGATCGTGCTCATAACGAGTTGTCCAAACGCGGAGTTCACCTGCGGGGGTGCCATCATCAGCGAGGTGGCTGACTTCATCGACGCGAATAAGCCGCCCAAGCCCGTCGTTGTAATGGATCATCGAGTTGCCATAATAGGGGGAGGACGGATCGCTCTGGTTCTCATCAAAAGATCTGGTCAGCAGGGGCTCATAAACTGTGGTTCGGAAGGTGCCATCGGGGTTGGTTACTTTTTTGGCGCGCAAGGTAGCGTCATAATCGGTTCGCGTAGCATGGGCGGCTGCTAGGTTTAACGAGAGAAGGCTGCCTTCATTTTGGAACTGGCCTTGCCAGCCGGCTGCTTCGATGTTCTCGAATGCCAGCAGTTCATCAAGCGAGCTTCCTTGCAGGGAAAAAAACGGATTCAAAACTCGGAGCGGCTTTTGTCGGGCATTGAACTGAACGGCCCCGTTCACCACGACACGAGGCGTGGAACTTCCTTCCGCTGCTTCGGCTTCGGTTTTGGTCATGAGCTTGCGGCCGAGCCCGTCAACAAATTGGCGGCTTATGAAATAATGATTGCGCTTGGCTCCGACCGTGCCCGGCGCTTTGTCAAGTTGACGTGTTTCCACGTAGTTTACTAGGCCCGTGGACCCAACGGGAACGCCAAGGGCGTAGTCGTATTCCACGGTCGGGAAAGACAGGCTATCGCCTGGACGCACAATATTTGTCAGCCGGGCGAAGGCATCGTAGGTGTAGCTCGTCGCGTTCGTGTTGAAATCCAGTGAGTTCGTGACGGTCCCGAGTCCCAGATCGTAGTTCGCCTGGAAGATGAGGGGGGCTTGGCCGTTTCCAGTATGGATTGTCTCGGTGACCGGATACGTGTGGATGAGGGGGTCATAAGCGATCTCTCGCACATGGCCTTTGGTGAGGTCGACACCGCCACCGGCAGCCTGAGCAAGCGGGTCAAGTAAGGTTGTGGGATTACCGTAGGCATCGTACTTCGTTCGCGCTGACTTGATGAAGGCCGCGGGGTTTGCTGGATCGATCCATTCCCGCTTCAGGGTCAGATTGCCGACGGTGACAACACCCATATTGTTTCCCGAAAAGGTTTCATCATCATAGTAAAATTCCGCGCGAGAGACGACTAGGCCATTCTCGTCCTTAACCTCCGTACGCTTCGGATTACGCAGAATCCAGGCGTTGGTATTGAGCGCGTACTCTGTGGTGGTGATGCGCTCGTCATTAAAAGCAGATCGATTTCCGTTCTGGACGATGCCGTAATCCGCATGCCGCGTCGGGTTTCCGAAGTCATCGAATTGGAATTCCTCCTCCAGCACAAGGGCCTGGGTTGAGGCCAACCCCTCGATCACATGGGTCACATTGCTTGCCATGAAAGCGAAGGTCACCTGGCGGGTTTCGCCAGTAGCTGCGGCGATCGGCAATACCCTCGCTGCCCAAGAGTTGGTTTCTCGTGAGAAAGCGCTCCCCGATTCCGTGCGGGTTTCGCTGAACAGGAGCTTGCCTTTCAGCGACTCAGTATTCCTGCCCACGTCGAAGCCCGAGGCGCTTACCAGCGAAGGCGCTCCTTGCGAATCATCACCCACGTCTTTGCTCTCGGCATACTCGAAACCGCGAAATTCCTTCTCGGCTCCATCGTAGTAGGCGTTGCGGTAAGTGATTTCAGTGCGGTAGCTCCCGCCTAAGCTGTCCAAAACAGTGTAAGCGCTTACGACTGGAACAGGAAAGGGAATAGTTGACGTCCACGGGTTGCCCGACATAGCAGCTTCGATCATGTAATCCGTTGAACTGCGGTATTCTATGTGCACATCGCGGCCAATCCCGTTTTGGATGCGGTTTAGCTGATAAGGTTTGATTCCGGGAAGCAGATCCAGGTATTGGAGGATGTGGCCAGACCCTTGATCGGCGCGATTCCAGACAATATCCACCGATCCATTGCCGTTCATGTCCGCGAAGCGAATGGCTGTGGTCGATGCATCGAAGTCGGGGATGTTGGTAGTCAACGTAATGGGACTGGACCAGCGGTTGCTACAGGTGCCGAGCCAGAACCTGACCACGCCCGAATCAATCATCACCAAGTCAGCGAGGCCATCTTGATCCACATCCGCGATGTGATAAGCTTCCCGTCCGCGAACACCCAGTGTGGCGGGGCCACCGCGAATTACCTCACGGGTGTCGAACTCGCCCCAGCCCTTTCCTAAATGGTAGAATGTTCCTCCTTCATCCTCGGCCCCGATTAAAACAAGATCAGGCAAGCGGTCGCCATTCAGGTCCACGAGTTGCCAACCATCGCTAAAGCGAATGCCGCTGGCGGGCGGAGGAGGCGGATTTGAGAGGACATAGTTAGTGCCATTTACCGCCTGTCGATTGATCAGGAAGTCAAATCTCGTGCCATCCGTTGCAACCAGATCGATGGCGCGGTCGTTGTTGATGTCCGCGAATTGAACGTCGGGATCGCTCAAAGGAAATGACCCCGGGATTAAAAAGTCCACGGCAGGCCCCAAGCCAACCGGACTCGAAAAATCCCGGAAATAGAAGCTCTGCTGATCATCCGTGAGAAGGAGTTTTGATTTTCCATCGCCTCGGAGGTCAGCCAAACGCGTAGTGGGGGAAGCAAAACTGGCGGTTGGGCTATTGGTGATTTCGCGCGGTGAAGCCCAAGGACGGCTTTCGCCTTGGTTGAGAATCGAGAGATAAACTCCTTGGTCGTTCCATAGAATATCCGGCAAGCCATCTCGGTTGATATCAACGAGATCGGCTATCCCATCCACGAAGGATACGCTAGGGACGTTCGTGCAGGCAACGAGTCGGGCCGTTTGACCAAGCGCGTTCGATGTGTAGCCAAGCTGGAGTGGCGGCAAATAGTCACGATTCGCTTGAGTCCCGGAGCCTACGTTGCTGCGGTCATCCCCGAAAACGGTGACGGTTGCCAACAGTGATAAGCGGCTTCCGGGCGCGTAGCCGAGCCTCCACGAGCGAAGCCGGCGATTGCCCTGGTAACCGCTGATGTCACTCAACCGCAGGGCGGTTTGACTACGAAACCGGCCGCGATAGTCGATAAAACAGTCTGGCCGGTTTGTCTCGTAGCTGCATTTGATGCGGAAGGTCCCTGAGGATTGGGAAATGTGCAGGCCGTACGTGACCTCGTCCAGATAGATCTGGTTCCGGTCCTTGAAATATTTGTACTCAACACGGTTCCCGTTCAAGTCCTGCGCCGACTCCAAAAGCCAGGCAAAGGTTTCGCCAGGGGAGCGTTCGAGCCTGGCTTGCAGGGTTTGACCTAGAGCGTAAACCGTTCCATCGGGCAGGGTCACCTTCCACCAGCCATTGGTCCGCTGGTAGCGGATGAAACTGGATTCGTTTTTTGCGCGATGATACCCGTCGGCTGTAGCTACCAGTTCTTCACTATTCGAATCAATGAACCGGTCGCTGTCATTATAGAGTGGCAGCCCCTTATCCGTTTGCCTCTGCACTCGCGGAATACCAAGAGCCCAGCCAATCCCCACTGGTCCATTGCCATTGCCAGAACCGTAGGTGAGCGAAACCGCGGGCATCACATCGCCACGGCATTTGGGAAATGCTAAGGGCACGGCATAATTGAACGTGCCGGAGTTCAACTGCGGCTGAAACGATTCTCCCAATCCCTCAATTGAGCCGGGGCCGGAAGGGAGAGAGAGGGTTTGCGGAGAGACACCCGACTTGTCGGCGGCATATACTGGTGTCAGGACAAGCTGCGCCACGACCCCGATCATCCGAAGAGTCGCCGCCACGTTATGAAGCCCGCATCTCATGGAGCCATATCTTTTTGAGTGCCGCTTTAGAACCCTCGGATAGAAAAAATGAGTTCGATGTCCGTGATCTGGTCTAATTGTTCCAAGAGGGCAGCATTGTTGCCATTTCGGCCATCTATCGAAAGCACCCAACCGTCATTAGCCGCACTCCGCTCATGAAACTGAGGAGTGCCAAGACCTCCAGCGCCATTGATAGACGCGCTGAGTTGCGCATGCGCAGGGCCCCCGTTGGGCGGTGGCAACAGGTTCCACACACGTAGTCCTGAACCGTCGGCATCATTCTGCCATGAACGCCCTCGAATGTAGGACGCGCCCGTTTGCAAGAGGTCAACGTAGATTTCGCCGTCACTGGGATTTAGACTTAATCCACGCCCCTTGATATTAACTTTCATGCCGAAGGCATTCTGCAAACTGGGAGAATACGTGATCAAAGCATCAAAGAGAGTGGCATTGAAAAGGGGATTCTTGCGCCTTTTTGAAGGCGCGAGATCGCCGGCCTGATTCGGCGGATTAAGAGAAGTTGAGAAAGAAAACCCAAGAAAAACCGGGTATCCAAATTGGTCGAGCGTGCTATGGGATAGAAGGAAATTAGCCCAGTGTTGATCGCTGGTAATACCATTACCCTGGTTTTCGAGCATTGATCCTGGGCCGGGTATTCCGTTGGTTTCGCCTGTAATGTAATTGTTCTGGACCAAAAAGTTTCGCACCGAAATGGTTACAACCTGAATGGAAGACTGTGATCCTTGCTGTAGGAACAGTGTGTCAATCTGCCCCCCAAGGCTGCTTAGGCGGCTATACAATTGGGAGCCATTCCGCGCGGCGAGAATGTCTCTGAGCAATAGACGCACCGGTTCGGCTTGCGCAGCACCGTTGACACGGTATTCACCGGCCTTGGCAGCGAGATAAGCCCACTCCTGTGCTTCAGCAAAGGTGTCCTCCGCTTCACGAATTTTGATGTCGCGCAGAAGCCGGTAGTCAGATCGTGACAAGGGATTGTAGCTTTCCATGACAAGGCTTTTCTGATACTCCTGCAATAAATAGCTGACTCTCGAGATAAGGTTGGCAAGTTCTCCTTCTGCCATATCCAATTGCTGTTTTGCCATCATGATATTTAATTTCGAGCGTTCGGCGTCCAGCATCATGGAGAAGACCATTTCTTCGGTCTTCAGAAGTTCAATGTCGCGGGCCTGGAACTGAATTGCGGCCGACTCCATCGCACGTATCCGAGTCTTCTGGGCTTCGATTTCGGCGATTTGTTTAATGGAGTCTGCATTGATGTTGCCAACCTTCATTATTGCTCCAGCTTGGGCGTATGCGGAATAGATCCCGCTTGCCGCTGTAGCGGCACCTGAAGCCCCCGCAGCAGCGATCGTAGCCCAACCAGGAGGCCCAGCCAAAATGGCAGCAGCCCCTGCAATCGCTGAACCAACAGCCGATGCGATCCCGGCCTTCTTGGTAGCCTTGGCTTGCGCTCGGGCCGCAGCCCGCGCAGCCTCCGCTTGGATTTCTGCTATTTGCTGGTCCAGCGTAACAATCCGTTCGCCATTCGAAAGAATGAGCGAGGCGGTGTTGTTGTAGATTTGAGCAACCTGAGCCGCGATGTCCTGCTTCTTTTGAATGGCTGCGAGAGCATTGGTCAGGTCAGTGAGGGCCGCCATGTATTGCAACTCAGCAGTGTCAATTTTCACGTATTGCGCGTAGATTTGGCCCTTGGATTCCCCGAAGGCATAATTGTGCCGTAATTCGCGATCGCCAGGGGGAAGCAGCGCGAAGAGAATGTCGGGAGACAATTCTGCAACCTGCTGCGCGTTTGTCTGGTAAGTTTGGCCGCAAAGCTGCCCAAGGTCGCTACGATAGGTGCTTTGGATCTGAGAAAGGCGCTGCTGAAGCTGAAATGAATCGATATCATAGTTCCTATCGTTATAGCCGGCCTCCGAATCCTTCGTACTGGAGTCGGTGGCTTTCGTCCTGGCGAGATCAATCAGCTTTCTGAACGAGTTTGGAAACTGTGCGTACTCGAGAGGGTCCCATAAGAATGGAACATAGTGAGGTGCGTAATCAGCTTGAGAATACTTATTGGAGAAGAACACACGTCCCTGCCGCACTGCGTCCCGGTCCATTTGCAGCCTGCCAATTGCGGCTTCTACCGCACTGAAGCCGGCCCCTCGGTAAGCATCTTGAGCGGTGAATGTTCCGGCCACCAGGAGTTGCGCTTGGAGATCGTTGAGTTTATCGGCAATGTAAGCGAGCGTGGTCTGGGGGTTGTAGGATCCGAGCACCGGGTCCAGATATGCGGCATAATATTTTAGCCGTACGGCGCTGAGGACCATTTCCGCTTGAGATGAGAGCGAGCGTCCGAACGTCTGGATAAGAACAGTCGCTTCATTTGTAGCCGCGCTCGCTGATCCGAAATAGGAAGTGCCCGTCAGAAACGCTACCTCATTGGTGCGACTGGCGAGTTCGATGAACAGGCCGGCACCCTGACGATAAAGCGAAACAGCATTGTCAAGAAATGGTATCTCTTCCGTAAGTGCATTCTGGCTCGTGAGGCGACGGCGGGAGGCGTAGACTGCGTTGTTGTTCGCGGCGAACAACAATGGGGCCATTTGTTCGTAAACCGAGCCCAGCAAACCTTGCAAGGCGCGCAGATCGTAAGGGTTGATCCGCAAACTGGCGCGGAAAGCGCGTTCCGCTTGAGCCGTGGTATCCGGGAAGTAATTCTGGGGACGCCCGGGACTCGATACCCAATTGGTGCCAGAGAACTGGTCGATAACGCCGGGAAAGCGAATATCCCAGGCTGTGCCACCTAGATTTATATCGCCCGTTTGGCCTTCCACGCGCTTGTAAGGCGTCCCAGCGACGAGTAGGGCATTGCCTTGACTGATCAAGTAATCCACGGCGCCAGGGAACGCCTGGTTTTGGGCAACCATTTGGCCAAAGGAAGACTCTGCTAACTGTATGACCCGCGCTGAAGGACCGCTGCCGTTAGTCGCGGCTGGGATGCTTCCCGACGCGTCGGGATATTTGCCGTAGTTGCCTCCGGACCAGAAGGTGACACCGCCTTCGGCAGGGAGGAACGAATTGTTGAAGGCACCCTCGAGCAGGATTTGATCCGCAGCGTTAGCCGAGAGGGCACCAACCAGGAGGAAGAAGGCGAGAAATAGGTTTTTCATAATGCTGACAAAAGTGTTTGGGGCTCTATTTTCCGATGACTCCAACGATGATGTTGCCTTTGGCTAGCAAAGCCGAGGAACCAGAGGTGATGCCCTGCACATTAAGGGTGAAAGGCGCCATGAGGAGGTTGTTTGTGAATGCAGAGGTTGGAATCGCCAGGGTCCAGTTCAATGTGCGATCCAAATTCGTAGAGTACATGTTCCCGGTGGCAGGTGCCGTAAACTGGAATTGCCCGGCTGGTCCCGTGAATGTGACAGGAATTGAGAACGGCTGGGTAAAGAAGGTGGAACCGCTGGTATCGAAGTATGCTGTTCCCGTGTTTCCCCCAGTTGACCGAACCGCGATGACCAGAGGCTGCGCTCCAAAGAAAAGCCCGTTGGTGAAACCCATGGTGCCCGAGTATACTCCATTATCACCCTCGATTAAGTCCAACCGATGAGAGGCAGGTTTGGAAAGGGTATAGGGCCATTTGTTTGTTTCCATTTGCAGCGTTACGACAACCGATCGAGCGGACCTAATCTGCGGTGAGCTAATCGGTGTGATCGGAATCACTCCGGTGCGCCCATTCACCGCCACCAGGCCCGATAAAGCTTGAAAATCGCTGCCACTCACCGAAGTGCCGGAAACCTGGTAACGTAAGGTCCCGGTATAAGGCTTCGTCAAATAGAAGGGCAAATTTATGACAGCCGCAGACGCACTGGCGCTGGAAGAACTAGTCAAGAAGTACGCGTACAATGGAATTGTACTCCAGTACTGTGAAAGGTAAGGCCCGGCATCATCAGGATTGAATGGATCAAGAGGTGGGTGGGTAATCTCGTAAAGATCATCAATGCCGTCTCCGTCTCGGTCCAAGTGATCCAAGGCAAGTGGAAATGGCTGGCGCTCGATGCGGAAGAAAGCGTTGGGGCTTGGCCCGTTGGAATACTGGAAGGTGCGGGTTCCGATCGTGCCATTCGCCAGCCGCACTGTTTGGAAGTTTCCCGGCAGGGCTGGTGCTACCTGCAAAGCATAGATGCCATTGCTCTCTGAGTTGTAAGGCACAAACGCGTTGTTCGAGCCAGGCCCCATGTGGAGCCCCAGCCGAAGGTCAGCAGAGTGCGCTGCGGCGACGCAACTCGCTGCCACACACACCGCCAACAGGAACCGACTAATGAGGGGATGACTTGATTGTGGTTTCATTGGTTTTCCTTGGTTGCTTTAGAGTTTAACGATGAACGCCAGGCTATAGTAAGGAGGCAGATTTTGAGCTTGGTCAGTCGTGAAAGTATGACTGTGGCCGGTGGGATTTTGCCAATCGTAATCACTACCACCACTATTGTCATCGATCCTCGTAGTCCCGCCGCCGAGCGCAGACGTTGTGCCTGAATGCGTGTGACTGAGGCTGCCGCCTGTTTGAGCGGGGGAGCCTTGGATGGTAGTGACGGCTACTCCGCTGCCGTCCATACGCGCGCCGACAACGAATTTATCCCGCAAATCCGGACTGCCGTTCGACCCATCGCAAAGGGCCCAACCCGACGGGATTGTGGCCACGCTGCCTTTCCACATAGCGATCAACCCAGGTGGGATAGAAACCGGCGGATTCAACAGGGAGACCGCGGTTTGCGCCATCAGCGCGTTGGGCACAGAAAGCACTTGCTGTCTCGGTACAATTTCGCTGGCGTTCGGAATGGCCAGGCCGTTGGTACCTTTGGTAACCGTGATTCCGAAGTAACGCTCCGAATCGCCGAACGCGAAGCCAATGTCGTTCACGGCCGCATTCGTTAGAGGCGTCCCACCGGAACCAAGGATGATGTTAAACGCTCCGTTGAGGACCGTGACGTTATATTCCGCCCCCCATATCAAGGTGTTAGTTGGTTCAGCGGAGCTTTTCTTGTCCCAGAGGCGGATAGCTATGCCATACGTGCCATTTGGGAGTGGGTTACCCGAGGCGTCGGTGAGTTTTCCCTGATAGTTGACAGCCTTAGGAATATTAGCAGCAAGAGCGGGCAGGCTTGCGAACATCCCCAGGAGAAGAAGCAGCAGGCGAAGTCTGAAGACATTGCAGCTACTGCTCCAGCAACGGGGAAGGTGAATTGTGATTGATGGATAGTTTGATCTCATGGCCGTATTATCGATGCTCGTTAAGTTTCTTCACCCTCGCTCTCAGGTTGCTCCACCAACCATAAATTATTCCTTTTGCAGAGGTGATCGGAAACTTATGGGCAGACTGATGTTGACCATTGGAATAAGCAAGCCTAAAAGTGCAACGTAAAAAGGAGTGCTCTGGGCCGCTTTCCTGCTACTGCCCGTCTCAGGCGAAGATGTTGGCGTCAGCCCCTAAAATCAATGAATGGAATGGCAAGCGAAAGCTTCACGCCGGCGCCAAGCGCCTGACTCTGAACTTTTGATCGGACCCCCCTGACTCTAAACCAGCTTTCGCATCACGCGATTTTGGTGTAGAGAAGAGTGGTGCGGATTACGATGCTTTTGGGGCCGGCGGGCAGCGGCAAGACGTTTCGGTGCGTCGCCGAGGCTCAGGCAGCGTTGCGACGGGCTCCCGACGGGCCGCCGCTCATTTTCATCGCCCCCAAGCAGGCTACGTTTCAAATCGAGCGGCAAATCCTGGCTGACCCGGGCCTGGCGGGTTATACCCGGTTAAAAGTGCTTTCCTTCGAGCGGCTGGCGCAATTTCTCTTCCAACATTTTCAAAAGCCGATGCCCCGCCTCGTGAGCGATGAAGGCCGCGTGATGGTGTTGCGCGCGCTCCTGGGCAAATGCCAGCAGCAGCTCCGGCTTTTTCGATCCACGGCGCGGATGCCAGGGTTCGCCCGGCAGTTGGGTGAGTTGTTGCGCGAATTGCAACAGCACCAGATCTCCATCCCCCGATTACGGGAGTTGTCGCGGCAGATCGGCCCGACCAACCGGATCGATCATAAGCTGGCGGACATCGCGCTGATCCTCGAGGCTTACCATGACTGGCTCGAGACGCATCAATTGGAAGACGCGGATCGGCTTTTGGAACTGGCGGTTGAGAACGTCGAAGGAGCAGGAGCAAGGGCAAGAGCGGAAACGGAAGCAGGGCGCAGCCAGGTTGAACAGCTCAATCTATTTGCGTCGGGAGCCCCGACGCTGCATTCGGTGGCGCCCGGGCTGCGGATCGAAAAGCTCTGGCTGGATGGCTTCGGCAAACTGACCGCGCAGGAACGACGGATGCTGGCGGCGCTCGCGCCGGTGTGTGATGAAGCGGTGATGGCCTTTTGCGTCGATTCCGAAACCGCAACGAACTCGAATTGGTTCACGCCCTGGACGATCGTGGAGCAAACTTTCCGGGAATTGTCCAGCCAGCTCGCCGCCATTCCGGGGTGCGAGGTGGCGGTCGAGCAATTGGGACGGAACCCCGCGAAGAGCCGCTTCCAAGGCGCGCCAGCGTTGCGGCATCTGGAAGAGCATTGGGCGGAGCCCAATGCTCTTCCCTTAGGAGACGCGGGCGCGGGCGAATCCCCGGTTCGAATGGTGGTCTGTTCCAACCCGGAGGCTGAAGCCACGTTTGCGGCGCGCGAAATCCTGCGCTACGCCCGGCAGGGCGGCCGATTCCGCCAGGCAGCCGTGATCGTGCGCGATTTGGAACTATATCACGACGCGCTGCAACGAGCGTTCCTGCGCTACCAAATCCCCTGCTTCCTCGATCGGCGCGAGCCCATCGCCCACCATCCGCTGGCCGAACTGACCCGGGGCGCGTTGCGCACGATCGCATATCACTGGCAACACGCGGACTGGTTTGCGGTGCTCAAGTCCGGGCTGGTTCCGGCGACGGAAGCGGAAATCGATTGGCTGGAGAACGAGGCCCTGGCGCGCGGCTGGGAAGGCAAGGCCTGGCACGCGGAATTGAAATACGTCCCGGGTGATCTGCCCGCGGATCAACTGGAACAACTGCGCCGAAGGCTCGTGCAACCGATGCTCGATCTGGCCGCGGGGCTGGCTCCCCTGCCCTCCGGCGCGCAACTCACGCATGCGTTGCGCGCTTTGTGGGAGCGGTTGAACGTTCCCCAGACGCTCAGCACCTGGGCCGACGGACATGGCGACGCCGCCACGGGCAATCCGGCGGTTCATGCCACGGTGTGGACGGCGATGAATGAATGGCTCGACAATGTGGAGCTGGCTTTTGCCGGTGAGCCGCTGTCGCTGGCGCAATGGATTTCGATTCTGGAGGCGGGACTGGCGGAGCTGAGCATCGGCGTGGTGCCGCCGGTCCTGGATCAGGTGCTGATCGGCGCGGTGGATCGATCGCGAAATCCGGACCTGGAACGGGTCTATGTGCTGGGCATGAATGAGGGGGTTTTTCCGGCTCCGCCCGCCACCCCGCTCCTCCTCACCGAGGCGGACCGCCTGTTGCTCGAGAAACACGGCCAGGCATTTGGGCTGAGCGGACGCGCCCTGCTCGGGCAGGAGCGTTTCTTTGCTTACATCGCGTGCACCCGGGCGCGGCGCCAGCTCGTGCTGACCTGCGCACTCCGCACCGCGGAAGGCCGGGCCCTGAACCCTTCCTGCTTCCTCACGCATCTCGAACGGTTGTTCCCCTCGCTGGCCCAGCGGGAGAAGTTCGTCGCGCACGAGGATTGGGCGGAGGCCGAGCACGCGGCTGAATTGATCCCAACCCTCCTACAGGCTCGCGGGGCGCAGGCCCAAGGAACGGAACCAGGCCCGGCGGCGGCGCAATTGCTGGAGCTGGCGCATCTGCCTGTTTTCGACCGGGTGTTGCGCCGGCTGGACCCCCTGCATACCACGTCGCCAGAGGCAAAACTGGCCCCTGGCATCCCCGAGCGTCTTTATGGGCGGGTGCTGAAAAGCTCGGTCAGCAGGCTGGAGCACTTCGCGGCCTGCCCGCATCGGTTTTTTATCGACTCCGGGTTGCGGGCCGAGGAGCGGCTCCGGTATGAGCTGGATGTCCGGCAGCAAGGCAGTTTCCAGCACGACGTGCTGGCTCGATTCCATGAGACACTCAAGGCCGAAGGCAGGAAATGGCGTGAGCTCACCCCCGTCGAGGCCCAGGAAAAAATCGGGATCATCGCCGACAAAATGATGATCGAGTTCCAGGGGGGGCTGCTGATCTCCAGCGAGCAAAATAAATTTCTCGGGCGCAGCTACAAGGAATCCTTGCAGCGCTTCATTGGGACCATCATCGAGTGGATGAAGCAATACCAATTTGATCCGGAGGTGGTGGAGATCGGCTTTGGGATTGAAGGCGCCCCGCTCAAGCCCTGGAAGCTCGACCTGGGCAACGGTAACGAGCTCGAGTTCTGCGGACGCATCGATCGCGTGGATCTTTGGCGGGTGCCGGGCAGCAAGCACGAAGCCCTCGGGGTGGTGATCGACTACAAGTCCAGCCATCGCAAACTAAAGCTAGATTACGTTGAAAACGGACTGCACCAACAACTGCCAGCCTACCTGAACGTGCTGCGGCACGCCGAAAACGCGCAGGAAGTCTTCGGGGTGACCCGCATCGTGCCGGCGGGCGTCTTTTACGTCAACCTCGCGGGCTCGTTCGGATCCGGATCAAATCGGGCAGAGGTGCTGGAGAACCTGGCGGAAGCCAATCGCAACGCTTACCAGCACCAGGGGATCTTCGACCTGGATGAACTGCGAAAGTTTGACAACCGGGAGGAGAAGCAGGGAGACCAGTTCGGCTACCGCCTGAGACAGGATGGGTTGCCGTTCCAAAACTGCGCCAGCGTCATGCCCAAAGCGCAATTTCAGGGGATGCTGGACCGAGCTGAGTCCATGCTGACACAACTGGGAAAGCGGATTTATGACGGTGACGTGCAGGTGGATCCTTACAAGCACGGAAGCGATGTGGCCTGCCTGAAGTGCGAGTATCAATGCATCTGCCGAATCGACCCCTGGACGCATGCGTATCGGTCGCTCAAAGGCGGGAGCGGACTTGAGACTTGATGGTTAACGCATTCCGTCGCGAAGCCACGCCTTTTGGTTGTTGAAAGATTCCTTCCCCCTCACCCTTGGGACCCTCGGCGAGAGGAAGCTGCGCGGCTCCGTTTTTCAAGTGCGCCGAAGCTCAGTCAGCGCGCCGCGCCATCCGGCCATTTTGGGGGAAACGGCCAGCCTCGGATTTTTTTAAAGGGCTGGCCACCGAACTTTTTGCGAGGAGCACCACCTCATTTTTGAAGACGTTGGTATCGTTCACATATTGGCCGATGAACTTTTGAAGATCTGAGCTTGAAGCGGTCAGGATTGGGTATTCGTTATCCCCATCCCTGCGCCAGAAATGGGCGACCGCGGCGGGGTTGGCCTTGAGATGCTTGCCCAACCATTCCAGATCCATCAGCACGAGCATGAGCGCATCGTTTGTTTTGACCGCCTTTGCGAATACATGGGCAGGAATCAAGTGCGCGGCCATGAGATCGTTTACCTGCCCCTTCGGCAAGGTATCCTCGGGAAACATGTCGAGGACGATATTGGTGCCAAGCTTTCCGGCGGTGACGAGGAAGGTGGCTTGATGATGCTGCTCGTCCGTATGGGTCAGCCGATAGCGACCCTCCTCCGGCACAAACGACCAGCGGCCGGTCTCGATGGCGTCCTCGGTCTGGACCCAATCACCCGCGAGCTGGGGGCAAGGAACCATCTCTTTGTCCGTGAAGAGCGGCTGGATCGACTGAACGATGCAACCACCCAGGAGCAGCGCCACCAGGCCCAGAGTGGCCAGCATTTTCGTGTTCATAGCGTCTCGATTCGAAAGGTCTTTCCGGCTCTCAGAATTGATCCGGGGACGCGGCCTAGTCAATCTTGCAAAGACTAAGAACAATCCGGGCTTTCCCAGCCCCGGCCGTCCGCCTAAGCTGGCAGGGCAAAAGAAAACATCCGCCGGGTGTCGTCGCGGAACAGCGCCACTGCGGGGGAAACGAAAGTTGCCGCCGACAAAGAACCAAAGTCGCCCATGCTGCATCGCAATCATCCGAAAGGCACCCTCCTGATTTCTCAACCGTCGCACGCCTGGATCTCCGGGCAGATAGCGAGGCACTGGGGCAACGAGCGCTTCGGCAGTTTCGCCCCGCGAGCGGAGGTGGAACTGGCGGCCGAACTGCACGACATCGGCTTCTTGAAATGGGAGGAGAGCCCAACCCTCGACAAGGCGACCGGCCTGCCTCATACGTTTCTATCCATGCCGGTATCCGATCATCTGGAGATTTGGAGTGAAGGGATTCATAAGGCCGCTCGTTACGGGCGTTACCCGGCGCTCCTGGTTTCGATGCACTACACGTGGCTCGCCCAAAACCATCCGCATTATGAGAACCCGCAAAGCGCCATGTTGGTGCAGGAGTTCCTCGATACGCAAGCGGCTTACCAGTCTTTCGCCTTTCACTCGCTGCGGCGAGATTCACATTATGCGGCCGCAGCAGAGGAAGCAGCGTTCACCCGCAACCGTCGCCTGATCTCACTTTGGGACTGGCTGTCGCTATTGATCTGCATGGGATCGAGCGCGCCGGAACAATTGAACGACGTCCCGACCGCGGATGGCCTGACGATTCTGACGTTGCGGCCGGTGCCAAATCAGCCGTCGCATTATACGCTGGAGCCCTGGCCTTTTGGAGGCGATGCGATCAAACTGGTTTGCGAGGCGCGGCTGGTGGATCGAAAGTTCACTAATGAGCAGGAACTCCGGATGGGCTTGCAGAACTGCGCGCATGTTCCCCTGGAGTTTGAATTAACAAAATGACTAAGATGCAAAAACTGGCTAAACGACAGTGTGTGCCTTGCACAGGCAAGGTCCCCGCCCTGAAGGGCGCGGCTTTGAAACATCTCCACAAGCAGCTCCTGCTGAAATGGAAAGTGGTCAAAGCGCACCACTTGGAAAAGGAATTTAAGTTTAAGAACTTTCGCCAGGCCCTGAAGTTCGTCAACCGGGTCGGTGAATTGGCCGAGGAACAAAACCATCATCCGGATATTTTCCTGGCGTGGGGCCTGGCCCGGATCACGATTTGGACGCATGCGGTGAACGGTTTGACCGAGAGCGATTTTATTTTGGCGGCAAAAATCGAAATTCTGCCGCAGAAATAGGGATGCCGGGGGGGGTAGCGTCACCGAGGGGAAGCTCTGGCGAGATTCACGTTCGTTGCTATCACTGAGGGCAAGCACTAGAATACAGGCCTGCCAGTTCGAGCACTTCAGGACTCCGCAAGAACCTTTGACACGACCCGCGTTTGGCTTATAATGCTTTTCCGGTTCGTTCCTATAAAACTGCAGAATAGCGCCATGAAAATCGCGCGCCCGATCCAAACTTACGGACGAGGAAATGCCAAAGCCGGATTTCCTGGGTTCACGCTGATCGAGTTGTTGGTTGTGATCGGCGTCATCGTGATTCTGGCGTCGTTGCTGCTGACCAGTCTGAGCCAAGCCAAAGGCAGGGCTGTTTCCATCTCCTGTCTCAACAATGAAAAGCAACTCGTGCTGGCCTGCCTTCTTTATACCGACGATTTTAACGACACATTTCCGTACAACCTTGGGGATGACGAGACCAAGGCGCTGGTGGCCAAGAAAAGTTATGCGAACTGGGTCAACAACGTCATGAGTTGGGACCGTGATCCAGATAACACCAACACGGATTTGCAAATCACGGGTGGGATCGGCCCCTACACCAGTGGTGGAGTGTCGCTGTATCATTGTCCGGCCGACAACGTGGTGAGCGACTTCCAGCGCGAAGTGGGCTGGCGGCAGCGCGTCCGGAGCATCTCCATGAATGCCATGGTCGGCAATGCCGGCGAGTTTTCCCTATCGGGATCCAACACGAACAATCCCAAATACAAACAGTTTTTCAGGGTCACGGAGGTTCCCGACGCTTCCCGAGTTTTCGTATTCATCGAGGAGCATCCGGACAGCCTTGATGATGGCTATTTCCTGCATAGCGGGGACAAATACGAGTGGCACGACGTGCCGGCTTCGTATCACAATGGGGGCGCCAACGTGGCGTTTGTAGATGGGCACGTCCAATATCACCAGTGGCGCAGCGGCCAAGTTCGCGCTCCGGCCCAGGCTTTTGTGTTGCAATATCCGATGAGGATCAAAACCCCGGAAGCGGCGGCGGATTTTCATTGGTTGCTGGACCGCATGAGCATCTCCGTAGGTCCGCATTCTTCCTCAAGTCCTTAGGCGTCCCTCCGAGCCCCCTCCTGCAAGCGCGGCAGAGCCTGGGGCCTTGTCCCTATTGGCCCATTCAACCCTTGAAGCCGAGGTTAGAATGCAAACAGGTTTGGGCGTTTTTAAACATTCAACAACGAGGGTTATGAAAAAATCAATTGCTTGCCTCATTCTAACAACTGTGCTGGGCGCGGCTCCCTTAGTTTGGACCACGGGTTGCGCGGTGACATCGGGCCGGGAGTCCGCTGGGCAGTATGCCGATGACAAGGGTATTACCGCCAAGGTAAAGACGGCCCTGGTGCGAGATCGGGATGTGAAGGCCTCACAGATCAATGTGACCACGTATAAGGGTGTGGTGCAATTGAGTGGGTTCGTGGATTCTCCTTTAGCCAAAGAACGCGCGGGCGCATTAGCTCGCCAGGTTCAGGGCGTGGTGGACGTGCACAACGATCTTGTGCTGCCCACAGGCCGACCGTAAGCCGAAACGCGTTCGCGATCCTTTAGAGGGCCGGTTAAACGAACTACGGCCTTCAGTCCGCGGAGGGTGGAGTCTCGGGGGGGGCGCTCTGCAATAGTTCGATCAGGATCTCGACCAAGTAAGCCAGGAAATGAATCTCCGCCAAAGCTGCCTGTTGCCGGAGCGGCAATGACGTCTTTTCCAACGTGATCATGGCATCCATCTCCTCCTGCCCGATCTGGTTTCGAGCGGCGGCGCGCAGGCGGTAATCATTCAGCGCCACCATCAGATCTCCAGTTTCATCCAGCGACAAGTCGATTTCGGCCCGCTTGCTTTCCTCCGCCGTAGCCAGGCCCTTCAGGACCTTTTCAATTACACCGACCCGACCGCGCCGGTGCTCGTGCATTTGAGTCAACCAATCCTCTTTTTCCTCCGCGGACATTCCGGCCGACTTGAAGCCCCGCATTGAATACCAACTGCCAGCAGTCTGCGGGTCCAACTCGGACGGGCGCTTGTTGTAACTATCCCTCAGGACGGTAAGGATGTGAGTAAGGACCCCGGCTTCGAAGAGAGAAAAATCCAGCCGGACGGCTGCTTGTGTTCGGCGCGCTTGCATCGCTTAACTTTGTTCGATGGTCACACTCAATCCGTAGCCTTGCAATTGCTGATGATAGAGTTCCGCCTTTTCTCGCGTTTCGGTGGCAACGCAACTTTTGCCCTGATGGTGCACCTCGAGCATGTGCTTGGTGGCCTTTTCCTTCGAAAACGCCAGCACTTTCATAAACACAAACACAACATAACTCATCAGGTTGACCGGATCGTTCCAAACGATGACGTTCCAGCTTTTGGCGAAGGCTTCCTTGATTTTCTCTTCTGTCACCTCCTCCACCTCAGGCAAGGCCTCGGGGCCCAATCGGATCCGAACGCGAGGTTCGGCGGCCCATGCGCAGTACAAGGCAGTTTGCTTCAGCGCGCGCATGCGGGTCAGTTCGTCTTGTCGCTTTGAAAGGACCGCGGTCTGGGCTTCGGGCCGGCGTTGCCACCCTTGAGCTGCTTCACCAACCAATCCAATCCATCCAGGTTGTCCAACAGCCGGGCTTCCGCGTCTACGTCCGCATGACACAGGATCCCCAGTGGTCCGCGCCACGCACTGGCCTCGATCGTTTTGAGAAGCTGCAAATCCATGGAGCCCTCGGCCAGGGGCACGATCTTTTCACCGTGTTTGTCTCCGTCCTTCATGGTTCCGTTTAGATTCAGGACCAGTAGATGTGGGCCGATCTTTCGCAGCGTTTCCGGAAAGCGATCGATTTGATCCTGAGCGTGGTGCAGGTTATACACCATTCCGACGTTCGTCATTTTCAACTGTTCAATGATGGCCAGTTGATTTTCCGGTTCGCCAAACCAGCCTCCATGATTATACAGCCCAATGGAACAGCCAATCCGCGCGGCTGCCTCAGCAATCGGCCGGACTCGATCCGCTTCCGCCTTTACGCGCTCCTTCTGTTCCTGGGCCGTCTTCGTCGGCGCGCCTCCACCCATGACCCAGAGCTGTGTTCGCAGCCGGTGGCGCTTGAGGACATCAAGGATGGTCGTGGCTTCGGCGTTGAGAGTCGTCGGGAACCACCATGCAACCAGTTGGATGCCACGACGCTGGACCGCTTCGACCTCGGCATCAAAAGTCGGCACGTGTTCTGCCCGATAGTCGTATGCAAAATGTTGGATCCCCATCCGCTGCAACATCGCGGCGCGCTCCTCGGGTCCACGCTTTTTGCTATCGAACGGAACGATGCACCAGGCGACCAAATTACTCCGGGCAAATAAATCGTAATCCCCGTTGGGCTCCGCAGCAGAAGAGGTCTTTTGATTGGTCACAAGGCTGAGCACTATAATGAGCCAGAAAACCTGAGATTGATACATGCGCTCCCAAATTGTGCCAAACTGCGCAATTTCGCCAGAAAATGATCGTGCGGGTTCGCTCTTTGCCCCCATTTTTGAGCAGCTCACCACGAATTTCACCCGGATTCTCCCTAACCTGTCGGCGCGCTCCCCAAATTCTGCTCCAATGTGGGCAAGTTCCGAATCACCGAATTTTATATGAAATCTGTACCTCAACCTGGAGAGCCACGCGCTGTGCGCCCATTCGTCCCAGTTGCCGGCTGTGTTCTGGGCCTTATCGCCTGCCTCTCAACATTAACTGCCCGCGGGGCTGCTTCCAACAGCATCGCCCGCGTGTGGAATGAACGCGCCTTGGCCGCCATCCGTCAGGATAGACCTCACCCGCCGGCGCAGGCGCGCAATTACTTCAGCCTCTCCGTCTGCATGTACGATGCCTGGGCCGCCTACGACCCCACGGCAGTCGGATACATTTACAAAGCCAAGCACACGGCGCCCGATATCGCGGCTGCGCGCAGCAATGCCATCAGTTATGCTGCTTTTCGGCTACTCTGCGAGCGGCACGTCTACTCCATTACCGCCTCGAACACGTTAGTAGCGGACACCAACCTATTTGTGTCCCTTGGTTACAACCCAAATAATAACACTCGTGACACCTCCACGCCTCAAGGCGTGGGTAATTCTGTTTACGATGCAGTCTCGGCGTGGTTCAAGAATGACGGTTCCCGCCAAACCAACGGTGTGCCTTACACTACCAATCAGGCCTTGGTAGTCGCCTATCCCGATTATCCTGTGGGCCAGGGTGGGTATACTTACATCAATTTTCCCCTCGCGACGAGTCAACCGGGTATCGATGATGGCTCCGGCAACGGCATCGTCGATATCAATCGCTGGCAGCGGCTTTACGTTGTTAATGCGGTAGACCAAAACGGCTTTCCGCTGTCTGGCCCTATCCAAAGTTATCTCGGAGCTCAATGGCTTGGTGTGAGGCCGTTCGCATTGACCCGCACCGATTCCACCAAGCCCTACATCGACCCTGGTCCTCCGCCTTATTTTGGAGGCGCAACTCATGCCAACTTCCGCAGCAATGTGGTCGAAGTGATCCGATACGGCAGCCAGTTGACCCCGGATGATGGCGTCGTCATCGACGCTTCGCCCCTTTCTCAAGGCAACAACACCCTCGGCGCTAATGATGGGCACGGTCGGACGATCAACCCGTGGACGGGCCTTCCTTACGCCCCGAACTTGACCAAGCGTGGTGATTTTGCCCGGGCCTTAACGGAGTATTGGGCCGACGGACCAAACTCGGAAACCCCGCCCGGCCACTGGAACGTGATCGCAAACGATGTCAGTGATAATCCCCTGACCGTGAAAAAAATCGGCGGTGTGGGGCCAGTCGTGAGTGATCTGGAATGGGATGTGAAGCTGTACTTTGCCCTCAATGCCGCGCTGCATGAAGCTGCGTGCGCTGCCTGGGGAATCAAACGCTATTATGATGGCTGGCGGCCGATGAGCGCCATTCGTTACATGGCCGGTCTTGGCCAGTCCACCGACCCAGGACTTCCTTCTTATAATGCGAACGGGCTTCCGCTCATTACGAACCTGATCGAGTTGGTGACATCTTCCTCGGTCGCGTCTGGCCGGCATGCCGGTTTAACCCCGGGGAAGATCGCGACCTTTAGCTGGCCTGGCGAAACCAGTCAGCGCGTGGCCCCCAACGGTGTCCATTGGATTCACGGCGATACCTGGACAACCTATCAACGATCGAACTTCGTGGTTCCGGCATTCCCGGGATATGTTTCCGGCCACAGCACCTTCAGCCGTTCCGCCGCGGAAATGATGTCAGCGTTTACCGGCACCAACTTCTTTCCGGGCGGCATGGGGTCCTACACCATCACGAACCTTCTGAACGAAAAAGGACCTTCGCAGCCAGTAACGCTCCAGTGGGCCACCTATTACGATGCCGGGGACCAGATCGGCATCTCTCGGATTTGGGGCGGCATTCATCCTCCCGCGGATGACTTTGCTGGCCGTATCACCGGGGCTCAATGCGGGCAGGGGGTTTGGGCGCTGGCCAAGAAATACTTTGATGGCAGCGTCGCCAACCACATCACGCTGGCCATCACGAACCTGAACGGAGGCTCGAACGTGGTGAGCTTCAACACTCTTCGCGGATTCACCTACAAGCTGCAGTCCAAGACTGACGTATCGCAGACTTACGGAGACGAAGGCACAGCTACGACTTCCTTTAATGCCGATCCCATTCGCCGCACCAACGACAGCAGCGGCCCACTTAAGATCTATCGAGCTACGGGTTACTAAGCCTGTTAGGTCAGTGAAAGGGCGCTGCCTTTGAAAACACCAAAGGCAGTGCCCCCAAGTTTTGCAAGGGGGAGGTGAGGTTGGAGTCATCACTAATGGGGAAGCAGTGAGTTTATTGGCTTTCATTCGTGTTGATTAGTGGTTGGACTCCATGGTAATGGCGAAGGCCCGGGGAAACACGATGAAGATTCTTTTCAAATGCGCTCTGGCCGCGAGTCTGATGGCCTTCCTTCCGAGTTCATTTGCGGCGCAGAGCATTGCGCGGGATTGGGACGAGGAAGCTCTGGCCGCCATTCGCATCGACACCCCTCATCCGCCCGTTCACGCCCGCAATTTGTTCAGCCTTTCGGCGGCGATGTACGATGCCTGGGCCGCCTACGATTCCAACGCGGTGGGGTTCGTGTACCGCATCAAGCCTACTGCGCCGAACATTGCCACGGCACGGCGCGAAGCCATTAGCTACGCGGCTTATCGTATGTTGAGAGAGCGCTACGCACTCTCCCGCAACGCCAGCAACACGCTCGCCCGGCTGGATGCCCACATGATCGCTCTGGGCTATCGCACCAACAACTTCTCGCTGGATACCTCAACGCCGGCCGGTGTGGGCAACGCGGTTTACACCAACCTCTCCTCCTGGTTTCTGAACGACGGCTCGTTGCAAGCGAAGGCTTACGAGGAACCTCCGCCCGACCAAGGGGGATATTTGCCAAAGAATGAGCCGCTGGTCACTGGCCTGCCCGGAGCATTCCCCATCGATGTGAACCGCTGGCAGCCACTGGCCATCACCAATGCCATTGAGCAGAACGGCCTGCCCAATCCCCGTGTTGTCCAGAAATGTCTCGGCGCCCAATGGCTCGCGGTGCGGCCTTTTGCGCTCACGCGCAAGGACGCGAGCCGGCCCTGGATCGATCCCGGCCCGCCTCCAACCCTTGACGGCGAAGCTGATCCGCCTACGCGCATTGCCATTCAGAATAGCGTCGTGGAAATGATCCGCCGCAGCAGCGAAATGACCCCGGACGACGGCGTGACCATTGACATCTCTCCTGGAGCATTCGGGAACAATCATCTCGGAACCAACGATGGTCATGGGCATCGACTAAATCCTGCCACGGGCAAGCCTTACCAGCCCAACGTGGTCAAGCGCGGCGATTTCGCGCGCGTGCTGGCTGAGTTTTGGGCCGATGGCCCGAACTCCGAAACACCCCCTGGCCATTGGAATGTGTTTGCAAATGGGGTTAGCGATTATCCCGGGTTCAAAAAGCGGCTGCGCGGCACCGGCCGCGAACTCGATGATCTCGAGTGGGATGTGAAAGTCTATTTGGCGCTTAATGCCGCTCTGCATGACGCCGCATGCGCGGCCTGGTCGATCAAGCGCTGTTACGATGGCTGGCGGCCGATTACGCTCGTTCGATATATGGGGCAGGTAGGACAGACCAGCGATCCGAGTGCTCCCCGGTTTGACCCTTCCGGTCTTCCGCTTGTCAGCAACCTCATCGAGCAGGTGACCGCCGCAACTGCCGCTCCCGGAGGGCGTCATGAAGGAAAGCGCACCAACGCAATTGTCATCCGTGCCTGGCCCGGCCAGCCAAAGGACCCTACAAATCAATATAGCGGTGTGAAATGGATTGATCCAGGGAACTGGGTGCCCTACCAGAAATCGAGCTTCATCACCCCGGCCTTTCCTGGCTACATTTCGGGGCACAGCACTTTCAGCCGCGCGGCCGCCGAAGTGTTGGCTGCGGCCACCGGCACGGAATTCTTCCCCGGAGGCATCGCTACCTATACGGCGGTCTCAAATCGGTTTCTGACCTTTGAAAAAGGTCCAAGCCAAACCATTCAGTTGCAATGGAGCACCTATTATGACGCCGCCGATCAGGCCGGCATGTCCCGCATCTGGGGCGGCATTCATCCTTCCTCGGACGACCTTCCTGGGCGTCGCATCGGCTCGCAGGCTGGAAAAGGTGCCTGGGCCCTGGCGCAAAAGTTTTTCGATCGTTCCATCACAACGAGCGCCTCCTCTCGAGACTAGGCCCGCGCCCCCATCTTGACCCCGTCTCGTCCCCAGGTTCTTCACTCACAAACAAGGATTACGCGGATCTCTACGCATCCGGTATCAAACAATCAGAAGCCATGGAACTCGTCCCCATGGCAGCTCTCGCGGTTTACGCCAATATTGTCGCGGACGCCACTGCCATGGATCCAGACGAGCTTTTCATGGTCGTGAGGAGTCGCTTCATCCTTGCCCATGCTGGTCGCGCCAGTCGCCGGGCGAGGTCCCTTCCCAAATCTGAAAAGCGCGAAAGAATGAATTGGAGTCCTCGAAGCGGAGCAGGAAGGCCGCTTCGTTCAGTTCGATGGTGCCTTGTTTGAGATAGTGGCGAGCAATTCTCATGACGAGTTACAAACGGCCAGTCGAGATCTCTGCCGCGAAAGATGAGAGCGTTACGATCGGCTTTGAAGCGGACGCGGCAACCAAAGTGCTTTTGCAGGAGCTCGCGATGCCGGGCGGGGCGAGTGAGTTCGAGTCGCAGGGGCGTGATGCGGCCATCGGTCCCCTGACGACTGATACTCGCTATCCATGACAACACCATATCCACCAGGATGTCCGGCTGTGGCTCCGCCGCTTCCACGTAGAAAAACTCGACGGAAGCCTCTTGTTGCTTTCGTTTGACGCGAATCTCTTCCGGGCATGTGATTTGTTTATAACGTGCGAGTCGTTGCAGCGCCTCACCAAATGTGCGGCTGCAAAGGATGGCGATGCCTGCCGGGTGTGAACGGGCCAAGCGTGTTTCGCTGCCGAGCTTTAAGCCGATCACCGGATCCGAACTCATCTCGGCAACACCGGTTTTATGAGAGCTTTTCTCTCCTGAAACCGTTACATTTTCCTGGTGAGCCGCATTCACCTACAGAAGCTGGCACTGAACGACCACGAGTATGCCGAGGCCCGATCTGAGGAATCTTTTCCTACGCTGGCCGCACTGCACCCCGGCTCACGCCGGCCCGCAACATACGTTTACGGGAAGCAGACGCACTTCCTTCTCCCATGGCCAACCGTAGTGAGCAGGCAGAAAAGACCCAAGTGAACCACCAGGAACTCATCATCGAACAGTTCACGAAGCAAGCCGTGCCGTTTTCCGAGATGCGCGGACGCTCGCAGGAAGAGTCGCTTCGTTTGATACTCGCAGCCACGAAGGTCACTGGGGACGACAACGTTCTGGACGTTGCCTGTGGACCCGGGCTAGTTGCTTTCGCCTTCGCAGAAGTAGCGCGGCAAGTGGTGGCCATTGACGTCACCCCTGCAATGATAGAGCGGGCGCGCGCGCTTCAGGCGCAGCGATCTCTTTCGAACATTACCTGGCATGTTGGCGACGTCACACAGTTGCCATTTAAGGACGCGGAGTTTTCTGTGGTTTGCTGCCGCTACGCGTTCCACCACTTTCAGGATCCGCGCCTCGTTGCGACGGAGATGGTGCGCGTCTGTGCGCCGGGTGGGCGCATCGCCATGGCTGACGTGTTCACGAGTCCGGACACCGTCGACGCATACAATGAACTGGAGAAGCTGCGAGACCCATCTCACGTGCGCGCCCTTGACCTTCGGGAACTCGTCGGGCTGGCAGTTGGTAGAGGTCTTGCGAACATACAGACACAGTTTTACTGGATGGAGGTAGAGCTGGAGACGCTAATGCGTGCTTCATTTCCGGCGGCTGGAGACGACAAAAGAGTACGGGAGCTGCTCACCAACGATGTCGGCAAGCAGACGTTCGGCGTCCGAGTTCAACAATTCAATGATGAGATCCGAATCGCTTACCCGATTGCAGTGGTCGCAGGGGAGCGACGAACTGCCCAATGATAGAGTGGAGAGGAAATGTCCGAAACAACTGGATTACAAGAAGATTCTGGAACTATTATCGGACTCTTCCGGCCCGCAACGTAGCAAGTGGATAAAAGGTCTCGCGCCACCGAATTCCGCCTTGCCTAAGGGTGAGGTAGGTAGAGTTGAGGAGCGCGCAGATGAATATAGGAATAGCGAAAGGGGCACCGACCGCAAAGCGCCAGGACCAGCCAATTCGCCGCGCCAGGATTCCGGCGGGCACGCCCAGCAACAGGAGCGAGAGCGCTGCTGAAATGCCGGGGAGCGTCCATGACGCGACGGCAAGCACAACGGCGCATACCAGCATCGTGAGAAACGCGCTGACTCCGAGCGCCATGAGCGTATTGAATTCCAAAGCGGCGAAGTAATTCTTCTCCATGATTTTGATCACGCTGCCGATGCTCTCTCCCCAATAAGCCTCGACATCATCTGCACCGAGGAACGCGCGGGTGCGTTTGCCCGCGCGACGTAGGAGCAACCCGAGCTTTACATCGTCGAGCACGGTCAGGCGCAGCGCTTCGTATCCGCCGCACTCACGATAGGCGTTGGCGCGCACCAGGTTGAACGCGCCGATGCCGAGGTGGGACTTCGGACGATCGCGGTTCACGCCTGAGAACCAATTCGCGATGCTGAGCAGGAACATCAGGTGACAGGCGCGAAGGCCGGGACTTGGCGTTGCAATTCCAGACGTGAGCGTTATGTGATCGACGCGTTCGTTGTCCGCCAACCGCACGGCGCGAACGATTAGGTCCGGCTTCAACCAGCAATCGGCGTCCGTGAACAAAATCCATTCTCCGGTCGCGGCATTTGCGCCGATGTGGCAGGCGTGGCACTTGCCGAGCCAACCGTCGGGAAGTGCTTTGTTGTGAAGGACCTTCAGGCGTGCGTCCTCCCTCGCCAAATGGTCAAGGATTTCTCCAGTGCGGTCTGACGACCGGTCATCAACCACGATCAGTTCCACTTCAACCTGCGTCTGCGCGAGCAAGCGGCGGACTGTCTGCTCGACGCGACTTTCTTCATTTCGAGCCGCCACAACAATAGAGCAACAGATATCGCCTGATGATGTTCCCTCAGCGTTTCTGATTTGGGAGAGTGACGGCAGTCGCCTCATCCACCGCATGTGCCACAAGCACGTCACCGTTCCGAGAACGAATAACGCGGCAGTCCCACCAAATACAATCCACATACGATGTCGAGCGGCTGGTTACTGGCTAGTCCTCACTTTGAACAGGTTTCTCCGGTGTCTGGGTTGGCGGCAGCGCACGGTTGGGCGATTCGTTCATTGCGAAGTTGCTTGTGCATGGCAAAGCGGCGGAGGTAAGCACCTCGGCACTCGACGCACTCCTCGTCATCAAGTTGGAAGCTGTGGCGGTCGAAAAAGGGACGAGCCGCGAGACTGACGTGGGCGCTGATACATGGCGTTCCGGCGGCGCGCAACGCCGACTCCACGTGCCCATAGAGAAGGCTGGCAACACCGCGCCGAGCGAATGTGGGATGAGTAAAGAGAAAGTCCAGGTAGCCCTCGAGCGTATAAGAGGCGAAACCTGCGACTGCGCCGCGCGACTCGGCGACGATGGTATGCAGTCGAGCCAAACGCTCTTGCCATCGTCTGGCATCGGACGGGCTCGGCGCCCACGCGGCAAGTTGCTCTGGTGAATAATACGGCGCAGCCAAACAGCGAATCGAAGTGGTGTAAGTCTCGATAACGCTCGGCAAATCTTTAGACTCATATGGCCTTACTTCCACAGGAGATGCGCAGTGTGGCATAACGACCCGCTCCGGGCACTTCTGGCTACTGAGAGCGAAGTCGAAAGAACCTGCCGCTATTTGTAGCCGGTATTGCCACAGAAATGAAGCCGTTATTGGTGGACCGCGTAGCCGTCAGGGACACCCAGCCATTCGAAAGCGAGAGGTTAGCGCTTTGCTCCACTTGAAAGTTCAGGGCGTTCGTCGGCCAAGAGATTACTACAAATGTGTTTGAGCGTGCGATGCCCAAGGAAGGAGCAAGCGGTGGGATGACGTATTTGATTGTGCCGATGTAGTACGTACCCGTGGGATAATCTCCATCCGTAATGCCGGCCACATACACGCTTCCATTCGGGCCGAGCGCGAGACATCGCTTCGTGGTTGGAACATCACCGCCATTCGCGGGTCCATTATAACGGTTGGTCCACAACGGGAGCCCGGCGCTTGAATAGGCAATCGTCGCAAAATCATAACTATTAACCGGGACTGTGGCGTACGAAAGCCCAGTCACGATGACATTGCCGCTGCTATCCACAGCCACGGCTCTGCCGTCATCGTTGTAGCCAAAACGGGTTTCTGGACCATTGTAATAATTGGTCCACAACGCGGCCCCGGCGTTCGAATACTTGATCGTGGCGTAACCGCCGTTCGTGCTTTGGAACCCACCGCCGCGGCCTGTCACAACAACGTTTCCAGCTCCGTCCACTGCCAAGGCCTCGGCGAAGGCATTGAGGTTGGAGGTCACATGGTAACGATTGGTCCACAACGCCACGCCTGCTCCCGAATATTTGATTGTAGCGTAGTCCTGGGCACTGCCGCCCCACGAATCGCCCGTCACGAAGACGTTGCCGCTGCTGTCCACTCCTATGGCCCTGGCATAATCATCAGAGTCCACCGGGCCATTGTAGCGATTGGTCCACAGAGGCACACCCGCGGCCGAATAAGCGACGGTTGCAAAATCGGAGCGGCCATTGAGCGCGTAGGAAATGCCCGTGACAAAGACGTTGCCACTTCCATCCACCGCCAGGTCCGTTGGTCCATCTCCCCCCACATTCATGACCGGCCCATGAAAAAGATTGGTCCACAACGGTACCCCGGCTCCCGAGTATTTGATGGTCGCATAAGATCCGGAGTAGGATTCCTCTGTGCTCGGGGAAATTCCGGTCACGATCACATTGCCGGCGTTATCCACCGCCGCAGCGAGCGCGCCGTCATTTCCATTCCCTGGCCCATTGTAAACGTTGGTCCACAGGGGTACGCCCGCCGGCGAGTATTTGATCGTCAGATAATCCTGGCCGCTGCTACCGCCCGTAAGCGATACGACACCTGCCGCGAAGACATTCCCGCTGGCATCCACGGCCACGGCGTTGGGTTGGCTCTCCGTATACTGTGGGCCGTCATAATGCCTGATCCACAAGCTTGCACCGCTGCTCGAATAGGCAAGGACAATCCAGTGCCTGATAGCGTAATTGTCGGATGAATACCCTGCGACGAATGCGTTTCCGCGGGAATCCACCGCAATCGCCCTCGGTTCGTTGTCGTTGTTCGTAAGATTGCCGGGGTACCTCTGTGCCCAGGCTTGAGTGGCGATTTGACAGCGGCCAAATGGCGAGGAGGCGACCAGCGGCAATGCCAGAATTGTTGCGAGTAGTATCTGTTTCATAAGCTTCCAATCATTCATGCGGATTGGGGGGTGGATTCCCCTCAGGAAAGTTGGAAGGCTTCTGCGTTCGAAAAAAAGGACTCCAGCAGTCGTGTGGGATCCGCGGTTACGGTTTGACCATGAGGCCAACTCGTCTCGCCAATGTCCCCTGTCTCCCATCAAAGGTGATGAAATCTCGGGCGGAGATTACAACCGCGGCGGCGACGTGAATGATATCGAGCGTGCGGCAGCCGAGGGATAGGGAGTGAGAGGTGGAAAGCTCTTCAGCCTTTTGCTCGACAGCGACAGCCGTGTAGGTGGGGCGTTGCCATCGGCCCGTCGCGATGTCCAACTCGAATGCAGCGACCGATTGATTCATTTCCTCCTGACTGATTTCAGCCCGAAATGCTTTTAGACGAATGGGGTTTTTGACCTCCAGCGCCTGCCATTGCGTGAGCAAATAGGGCGCAGTGTAGCTACCTATCAACCGAAGAGCATCCGGACTTGTGGCTTCCTGGACGTAAAGCTTGACGATGATGGCTGAGTCAAAGTAGGCGTCCATCACCAATCTCCGCGACCCTCATCAATGATGCGTTGCGAATCAGGCGCGACCTTATTGCCATAAATGCGGCGCAGACGTTCGCCGAAGTCAGCCCACTGTGAGGTAGGAGCGGGTTTGGGACCAGGAGTCCCATTTTGGAGATTCTGCCAAAGTTGCTCGAAGAGAGCTCTCTCCCTCATCGAGAGGGCCGCCACCTGTTTGATGAGTTCGGTTGCACTCATGTTTTCAGTTTATCTCAACTCACCCGAGAGAGCCAAGAAAGAGTTTCCCATGAGGGTCAAGGCCTTCGGGAGATCGACGCGGAACTGTGTGTCCCCCGAGAAAATCCTAGTTCCCTGATACTGTAGGGCGCACAAGGCTTTGAAATCAGCAAAGCCCAAGGTTGACACACACGCGCCTACCTGGGGTGAAGGTGGCGAATGGGGCACAGCCGCAAACGCGGTTGGTTTCACTTGCGACCCTGAACCAAGGTAGCTCGTCCCTTGCAAACCTTGGGCTGGAGGACTCAATTCCATTCTGGTTGCCAAACCGATTCAGCGTGAGCCTATCCTCTGGATTGGACGGGTGAATCCACTCACGAAAACTCACGTTGGGTTACGGCGAGCTGAGGCGAAAGAATTGCTGGCTGTTGGTAGCTGGAATGGTTACCAAGATGGAGCCGTTATTGGTCGAGCGCGACTCGGCGGTGGAGGTCCAACCATTTGTGAGGGTCAAGTTCGTGCTCGTCTGCAATTGGAAGTTCAGCCCGGTCAGAGGCCAGTTCACGATGACCGAGGCGTTCGATCGCGCGATGCTCAGCATCGGCAGATTAGAATCTCCGTAAATCCGGGCAAGGCCCACACGAACCGCGTTCGCGGCAATGAAGCCGCCGGTGGTGAGGATGTTGCCATCCGGTTGCAATGCGGCGGCACTCACGACGCCAACCCCGGCTGCGACGTTGAAGTTCGTATCCAGGCTGCAATTCGCATTGAGGCGAACCATGTGATTACAATTCGTGCCCTTGAAGCTCGTGAAATCGCCGGCGATGAGAATCTTTCCATTCGATTGAACAAGAATGGAGTTAATGAAATCGTTCGCACCCATACCGCCATTGAACGTGTTGTCCACGATCCCATTAGTGTTGACGCGGGAAAGCCAGGCGCCGGTTTCATACCAACCACTTGCGACCAGGATCTTGCCGTCTGGTTGCAGCGCGATGGAGGTCACAACGCCGCTGCCGCCCGCTTCGGGGAAATTTGTGTCGCGACTTCCGTTGATGTTGAGCCGGGCCACCAGATAATAGGGCACATCGGAGCGCATAGAATAGCCCCCGGCCAGAATTTTCCCGTCGGGTTGAAGCGCAAGAGTATTTATCACGGCGTAATCAGCGCCGCTCGTTCCGATCGTGTCGGCGTGAAAGCTGTTGTCAAAGCTGCCATCGGGATTCAAACGCGCTAGACCAGTTCCGTCGCTTCCGTATGAAAGTGCCGCATTGCCGCCGACGAGAATTTTTCCGTCCGGCTGTAACAAAAACGTGTATGGCTGGAATGCGGAATTGATGGGCGCTCCGGCCCATGGAACGAAGTTGGTGTCCACGCTTCCGTCCGCGTTCAGCCGTGCGAGACGATTACGGCTGAGGCCATTGAACGAACTGAAATCTCCGCCGACGAGAACCTTGCCATTCGGTTGCACTGCTAGCGCGGTCACGTGCAGGAAGCCAAAGTAGGGGCCGGCGGGGCCTGTGCCCGGGTCGAAGCTTGTGTCCAAACTTCCGTTGGCATTGAGCCGCGCGATTCGATTGCGCGTTGCACCGCCTTCCATCGTGAAGTCGCCGCTGATGAGCACTTTGCCATCGGCCTGAAGGGCGAGGCTGTTCACGCTCGCATTGATGCTTGAGCCGGGATTGAAGCCGGGGTCCAAGGTTCCATTGCTGTTAAGTCGTGCGAGTCGTTCCCTGTTTGTTCCATTCACCAGGGTGAACCCACCGCCGATCAGGATTTTCCCGTCTGCCTGTAAAGCGACGGCTGCGCTGGCATTGTTCGGAGCGGCTGTGGACGGATTGAAGGTTGCGTCCAGGCTCCCATTCGAATTCAACCGAACGATGCCGTTACGGTTGGTGCCACCCACGTAAACGTAGCTGCCGATACACACGACCTTGCCGTCCGGCTGCGCGACGCAGGAAATGAGCGAACTGTTCGCATCGGTGCCGGGATGGAAGCTTCCATCCAAACTGCCATCGGCATTGAGGCGGGCGACACCGTTCCAGTTCATGTCGTTCCCGATGCCGTAACCCGCCAAAAGCATTTTCCCGTCGGGTTGCAGTCCCACTGAGTGAATGATGCCTTCCGCGCCGAATTGGAAATTTGTATCGGGCGCTCCGTTTGTGTTCAGGCGAGCGACGCCGTAGTGGTTTGTGCCGTTCACTGAAACCACGAAGTTACCTCCGACCAAAATCTTTCCGTCGGGTTGAAGTGAGACGGAGAAAATCCATGGGCCGCCGAATACCCCGTTAGCGTTCGTAAAAGTATTATCGAGCGAGCCATTCGCGTTGAGGCGAATTAGCAGCGCGCGAGGATAGACATTTCCAAATTCGTCGCCCTGCGAAGAATATCCGCCGAGCAGAATCTTCCCATCGGGCTGCGTGGCCACGCAGGTAAAAGCATTGTTCGCCGCGTTGGCGGAAGCAGCAGGAGCAAAGCTTAGGTCCAGCGTTCCATCTGCATTCAAACGCACCACTTTGTTGCCCGCCTCGCCAGACACAAGTGAGTAGTCGCGAGTCAAGAGCACTTTGCCATCGGATTGTATCGCGACTGCGCTGATGTACCGGTCGGCGTTCGTGCCCGCATTGAACGTGGCATCACCGCTCCCATCTGGGTTCAGCCGGGCGATGCTCTGCCGCGCCAATCCTCTGACGGTGGTGAATCCACCGCCAATGATGAGCTTCCCGTCGGGTTGCAGCGCCATTGCTCTGACTTCGCCATTCACGCCCGAACCGGGATCAAAAGAGAGATCCACGTCGCCTGCCGCCGCGAACACGCCGGAAGAACACCGAGTCAGAGAGAGAAGAATTCCCACAATCCAAACCCCGCAACGTAAATTTCTCAGAGTTTTCATCGTACATTCGATAGCGCAGAGAACCGCCATGGCCTCTGCACCCGAATGCACTCTCCGGGATGACGTAAGGTGAGGGTCAAAGGAAATTTTGCACGGACGTGAGTTCGAAAATCTTGATGGTTTCATCGACATGACCTTTCCAATCAGTCATGCGGATTTGGGCGTGCGAATCCCCTCATCAATCTACATCCGTCTTATCTCAGAGCCGACTCTATCAGCTCTGCCGCCATCGAAATCGGATTGCGCGAACGAATCGCCTGCTGCAGCTTTTTAGCATTGTCCCGATACCGCTGGTCTCCCAATACTCGCTGAACTTCAGTCCGCAGTCTCGCAATACTCAGCTTAGACAGCGAAACCATCTCTCCAGTGCCCGTCCATTCTATCCTGGCTGCAACTCCGGGTTGATCGTTGGCGATTGGAATCGCCACCATCGGCACGCCGTTTGAAAGACACTCCAGCGCCGTATTCAGCCCCGCGTGGGTGATGCACAACGCCGCACGCTTGAGGAATTCAAGCTGCGGCGCAAACTCCACCACAATCGGCTCGCCGGCCAGCTTCCCCATGTTTTCTGGTTTTTCGCCCCCGCCGAGCGACAGCACAAGCTGCACGTCCAGCCCGGCGCAGGCTTCGGCAATAATTCCGAATATGTGCTTCTGCCGGTTCTGCAGCGTGCCCATTGACGCATAGACCAGCGGCCGCCCATCCAGTTTTTCATACGGAAACTCCACTGCCGGGCGCGCTGACGGATCATGCCAGGGCCCGGTGAAATGAACATTCTCTGGGATTGATCGGCGCGGGAACTCGAATTCCCTCGGCTGCTGCGCGATCTGTCCGAGTTTGGAATTTTCCTGCGACATGCGATCGAATTGCGCGAGTCCATTTTCGCGCCTCAACTCGTTCAATGTGCGCAAAAGGGGCCGGCCGAAGCTTTCGAAAAAAGTGTATCCGGCCCAGTTGCGCACGCGCCCAATCCAATCCGTGCGATATCGCCAGCTCGTGAAGAACGGCGGGGCCAGCTCATCCCGGTTGACCATCAGCGCATTGCAAATCGACAGAAATGGTAGGCCGGCTAATTCCGACGCCGTCCCGCCACCCATGGAAACCTGGTCCACGAGCATCAGCTCGATACGATCATCGCGGAGCATCGCGGGCACCTCCCGGATGATCAGTCCCACGCTCCGGATTATCGAATTGCGCGTGTGGAGAAACGCCTTGTAGCCTGAGAGCGTTGCCAGCGCCTGCCGGTTCTTCAGGTCCTCCTCCGGCGAATATTCCTTCTCTCCAATGCACCTCACCTCAAAGCCGCGCGAGCGGATTTTCTCGGGCGCCAGCGGCCCCTGATAAAAAATCACCCGATGCCCGCGCCGCTGCAGCTCACTGCAGAGTGTGGTCATCGGGTTCAGATGCCCGGGGATGTTCGGGCAGATCGTGCCGATGATTGCCATGGAGGTGTCGTATTTACTTGTTAGTCGTTTGAGCCGCGTGAAGCCTTGCCTTCCACTCGACCGCTTTTCCGGCTTGAGCGCCGGCTTCGTAAAACTCGACCACGCGCTGAAGCGCTTCGACGAGCCTGGGTTTGTATTCGTCCGGAATTTCCTGCTCTCGCTGCTTCATCCCCTCACAGCCAGAGAGCAACAACGGTTCGGCGTCAGTATATTTCTTCTGCCCGAGCAAACTGCCTCCTAACAAAATCTCCGTGTAGAATCTCAGCCAATCGTCAGAGTGGAACTTGCCGCAAACAACCAGGCAGTCGCGCGACAACGATTCGGCTTCTGCGAACTTCTTTTCGACCAGAAGGATACGGACCAACCTGTGAACCGACATCACCACATTCGTATGTTCGCTGCCCAAAAGCTTTCGGCGGATCTGCAGTGATTCACGAAAGCGGTCCTCAGCCTCGGCAAGCTTGTTTTGATGGGCGAGGCATATGCCGAGCAACGACAACGAATTCGCAACTGGCAGGCTCTCGCCGCCGAGTAATTTTCGGCGCATTGCCAATCCGTCGCGGAAGACCCCCTCGGCCTCTTCATACCTGCCCGCTGCGCGAAGCGTCATGCCCAGGTAATGGAGTGATTCAGCCACAGCCGGATGCTCAGGGCCAAGAAGCCGTTTTCTCGAGTCCACTTCGACGCGACAAAACAGCACGGCCTCGTCCATTTTTCCCTCCTCGCTCATCAGGCGCGCGAGATCGTAGCGCCATACGGCCGCCTCAGGATGCTCCTTATCCCCAAGTTGCTCTTGCAGCGTCACCGCCGATCGAATCGCCGCTTCTGCTTCAGCCAGACGCTTCTCCTTCCAAAGTGTCAGGCCGAGATCGCGCAGGGCAAAAGCTGTCCACGGATGTTTGTCCCCGAGGAGCTTCCGCTGCATCGCGAGCGCCTCGCGGTGCATGGCTTCAGCTTCGGGAAGTTTGTTTTGCGCGCGATACACACAGGCAAGATTATTTATGGATTCGGCCACGGTAGGATGGAAACTTCCAAACAGCTTTTTGCGCGTAGCCAGCGCCTCCACGAGCGTTGCTTCCGCTTCACTCGTACGCTCCTGGAAAAGCAGCAGGCTGCCCAGATCGTTCAGCGACAATGCGACGTGGATGTCATTGCTGCCGAAGACTTTTCTGCGAATGGCGAGCGCCTCTCGCTGAACCGTCTCTGATTCGGCGATGCTGCCTTGGAACCGCAACGTCGCGCCCAGTTGATGAAGAGTTTTGGCCACTTCGGCGTGTTCGTCACCGAAGATTTTCCTTCTGACGTCCAAAGACTCGCGGAGAAGCGTTTCCGCTTCCTTGAGCTCTCCCTGATTCCAAAGGGCAACACCGAGATTGTGGAGTGAGGACGCCGTCTTCGTATGCTCGTTGCCAAAAATTCGTCTGCGAATCATCAACGCCTGTCGATGCATCGCCGCCGCGTTTCTGTGCTCCGCCAGGTCGCCGTACACATTGCCGAGCGTCTCGCGCAAGTCCGCCTCAACCGACGGCTGCTGCTTCAAGTCCCCAAGACGCTTGGCCGTCTCGTCGAGAATCTCCCTTAACATCGCCGTGTCGCGACCCACCGCAAACGACGGCCCCACACCCTTGAGCATGTCCTGGAGAAATGCGGCCACCTGCTGACTTTTGGCAGCTTCGGCTTGCGCCTCCTGGCGCAAACGGCCCTGCTCGTGTTCCGCGCGCGTGGCGCGCACTGCCTGGAGTGTGCTCACGACCACGCCAATGATCAGCGCGGCGGCCACCACTGCGCCCGCCGCGAACGCCGGTTTATTCCGACGAACCAGCTTTCGAAATTGATAAGCGCGGCTCGGCGGGCGTGCGGTGACGGGTTCGTTCTGCAAATGACGTTTCAGATCTGCTGCCAAACCACTCGCGGTCTCGTATCGCCGTGTTCGGTCTTTCTCCAAACACTTCATAACGATCCAATCGAGGTCACCGCGAACAAGATGAATGAGTTTAGGCGCCTCGGATTGGCGATGTTTCGCAGTGGTGGTCAGATCCACTGCCTGCATCGTGCTGAGGCGTGCCGATGGCTGCGGCGGCTCGGTTTCGCGAATTTTGCGACGCATCTCGTCCATGCCAGAGCGCATCAATTCGTCGGCATCGAGCGGCGTCCGGCCGGTGAGCAGTTCGTAGAGCAGGACTCCGAGCGAATAGATGTCGCTGCGCGTATCGATATCCAGTCCGCTCATCTCCGCCTGCTCCGGACTCATGTAGGCCGGTGTGCCGATGAACTGCTCGAAGGCGGTGAAGATTGTTTTGTCCGTCAGTCGCTGATCAGTCGTGGCTTTGGCGATGCCGAAATCAATCACCTTCGGTACCGGCACGCCATCGTGCAGCGTCACGAGGATATTTGAGGGCTTGAGATCACGATGAATGATGCCCTTCTGATGCGCGTGCTGAACCGCGTGACAAACTTGTGCAAACAGTTCAAGCCGTTGCTCGGTACTGAGATTATTCTGGTCGCAGTAATCAGTTATTTTTGTCCCGCGAACCAACTCCATGACAAAGAATGGCCGGCCAGTTTCCGTCGCCCCGGCATCATGCACTTTCGCAATGTTGGGATGATCCATCAGGGCCAGCGCCTGACGCTCGGCCTCGAAGCGCGCGATCACGCTCTTCGTGTCCATGCCGAGCTTGATGACCTTCAGGGCTACGCGGCGGCGCACTGGTTCTTCTTGTTCTGCCATGTAAACGACGCCGCACCCGCCCTCGCCTAGTTGTTGCAGCAGCTTGTAGCGCCCAATCCGATCGCCAAGCCGCTCAGTGAACAATGCGGCCGAACGAATCGCCGGGGTGCCTCTCAGGAAATCTGAGTCCGCCTCATTGGCATCTGCCTGCAGCAAGGAGCGGACCTGTTTCACGAGGTGGGGGTCCTTGAAGGATGCCTCAACTAAAAATTGCTCCCGCTCGGGACCAGCAGGTTTGGCCTTCGCTCCATTAAACAAATCAATTAATCTGTCTGCCGTTGCCACGATTTGGGGAAGGCAATCCGCGGCCTTCGATCATTTATGCGGAATCCGGGCTGGAATTCCCTCACTCGATTTCACGTTTTAGCTCCCTTGCGGACCTCACGCAAGAGCCAAGCCCGTGCAAACGACCAGATCCGCTCTGCCGTGGCGACCGAGACTCCGAGCTCATGCGCCGCTTCACTCTGAGTTAGCCCAACGAAGAAACATAACTTCACCATCTCTGCCGCCCGTGTGTCCACAGTCGCAAGCTTGTCCAGGGCTTCATCCATTGCCAGCAATTCATCATCCGGCATGGGAGAGGGCAGTTCTACCGCATCAATATCCAGCCTCTCCAGATCGCCTCCGCGTTTCACCGCCTTTTTCTGGCGCGCGTGGTCCACTAGGATCCGCCGCATTGCTTCTGCCGCCGCGCCAAAAAAGTGCGCGCGATTTTGAAACTGCGCGCTCTCTTCCGGCCCAACCAGCCGCAACCAGGCTTCATGCACCAGAGCCGTTGGCTGCAGAGTATGGCCAGGCGCTTCCTGGGCCATCTTGCCTGCTGCCAGCTTCCGCAATTCGGCGTAAACGAGCGGCAGCAACTCACCTGCCGCTAACGGATCCCCTCGTTGCGCCGCCTCCAGAATGCGCGTCACTTCACTCATGAATCGCAGCATCCTACCTCGTTCTGCCAAAGAAAACCACCTCAGAAGCCATAACGAGGATCTAGGATCTAGTCCATTCCGCATGTTATCGCGACCTCGACTGAAGGATTTGGAGCAGGCGAATCCTCTCGCGACAACTCATCGGGCCGGGTTACGGCCCGGTAAGGCGGAAGAACTTGCGACTGCCGCCGGTGGGTACGACACGGTGATAACGTTGTTGTTCGTAGAACGTGGCGCGACATTGCCCGACCAGCCCTTCAAAAGGGAAGGTTCGTGCTCTCCTGCAGTTGTAATTTGCCGAAAGCAGCAGGCCAAGAGTTAGTTACCGGCTGATGGTGCCGGACGTAACTGAATTGGCCGCCGGGTTGTATCCCATGGTGGATGTTGTCACGCCTGTCACGGTAAAAGCCACGGTTCCGGTCCGGATCGCGGACGTTGTCGTAAGCGTGGCGTTGCCGTTCGAGCCGGTGACTCCGGCGAGGCCGGCATTATTGATGGCGCCGCTGAAATCGCCGACCACATTGGCCCCGCTGACGGCGACTCCCCTGTCATTGACTACATTCACCAGCGCCCTGGCTTTGTAGCGGGAACCGGCCGCGACCCAACTCATCGCAATGCTCTGAACATGCACCGTGGGAGGCGGCGCGTGCGCCACGATGCCGAATGGCAATGAGTAAGCGCTCTCACCACAAGGATAGGTAACTGAAACCCGATAGTAGTATGTGATGTCATTCAACGCGGTGAGATCCGTATAACTATTGGTCCGTGGCTGGGCGATGGTGGTATAGGGTCCCTCATAAGAACTGGTTGAGCGCTGCACACGGTGGCCGATCGCCCCAGCTAAGGCGTTCCAGGCGAGAATCACCTGCGCATTGCCTGCGCTGGCACTTAGCGTGGGAGGCACTGGAGGAGGTACCGGGTTCGGCGGACTCGTCGGACCAGGGCCTGACAAACGGAGGAACAGTTGCCCAGCCAGCGGCTCCACAGTCACTTCATTTTCCGACCCAACCGTGGAGGGTGGGGGTGCAACGGTGATCCAATCAGGAGCGGTGAGATTGGTCGTCTGCTGCAGGGTGAACCCAGATGAGCTACCCGGCCAGGCAACGGTTAGGCTGTTACTCCCCGATCCAAAGACCCGCAACCGTGGCCCTGAGGGATTGCCGTACAAACGAGCTACATAGGGCCGGACAACCCCGTTCACCGAATAAAAGTCCCCGCCAATGATCACGTTTCCATCGGGCTGCAAGACCATGGCTGAAACCAATCCCTGGACTCCCATGCCCGGATCGAAGCCGCCGTCCAGGCTGCCATCAATATTGATGCGAGCAATTCCGTTCCGACCGACCCCGTTCACCGCCGAAAACGATCCGCCCAACAGCACTTTTCCATCAGGCTGGACAATGAGTGAGGAGAGATTCCCGTTGACGGAAGGATTGAAGCAGGCGTCACGGCTCCCATCGCTGTTGAGACGGGCCAGCGCGCTGGAACCACCCACAAGAATCTTGCCATCCGCCTGCACTGCCACGCAGGAAGGTGAAAAGGGTGCTGGAATTATCTGAAAACTTGGGTCTGGGTTGCCATCGGAACTGAGTCGAGCTATGGCGCAATTCGTCCCATTCAGCCGGAGGTTGCCCACGACGATAATCTTGCCATCTTGCTGTTGAGCCAGGCCTGCTGGATAAAACTCTGTAGCGGGATGAAAACGAATATCCGGGCTGCCATCCGGATGGAACCGCCCCAAGAAATAGCGATAGCTTTGCACGAATACTTCATCCCCGGTGATGGTGGTTTCGGTGTACCCTCCCAGCAGCACTTCGCCATCGGCTTGCACAAGCAGGGCGCTGGTGACCTGTCCTTGATAGCAGCCGTAGGGCGGTCCCGCGCAATCTCCAGGATTAATAAAAGCTGACAGGTCAGGTTTGAAGTTGATGCTGGAGACGAAGGTATCGTCCGAGGTGCCGTCTCTATTGAGCCGGAGCCGACCGTATTGGTCTGCGCCGCTAACAAACGTGAGCACATCGCCGGCCGGTGCGAAGTAAGCACTCCCTATTACGAGCGGACCACCCATCAACACCTTGCCGTCGTCTTGCAGCGCCAAGGTTGAGACCACGCGCTCCAGTCCACTGCCTGGATCAAAAGCGCCATCAAGACTGCCATCGGCATTTAGTCGCGCCACACGATTGCGCGTGACGTCGTTGACTAATGTAAATCCTCCACCGACGATCAGCTTGCCGTTGCTTTGCAGCACCATGGTTTCCACCCCGGCACTGATCCCAGTGCCAGGGTCGAAGCTGGTATCCAGGGTGCCATTGGCGTTCAGTCTAGCAATGCGGTTGCGGCTCGTTCCGTTGACCTGCGTGAAATAGCCGCTGATGAGAACCTTCCCATCGGGCTGTTGCGCCACATTTCCAACAACCCCATTCGCTCCCAGCCCCGAATTGAAGGTCCCATCCACACTCCCGTTCGCATTAAAGCGAAGGATCGAGTTGCCCAGCGCGTTCGTGAAATACCCTGCCACCAGAAATTTACCCTCAGGTTGAACCAGGATCGATTCCACCCTTGGATATGGATACGTCTCCGAAAAATGCAACTCTGTCCCAGCATTGAAGCCCGTGTCCAGCCTCCCATTCGCATTGAGCCGGGCGATGCCGTTCCGATTCGTCCCGTCGAACGTGGTGAAGGTTCCTCCCACCAGAACTTTACCATCAGATTGCAACGCAATCGCGAACACCCACGGCTGATAGTCCCCGATTCCCAAGCCGGGATCGAAGCTGGTGTCCAGGGTCCCATCCGCGTTCAGGCGGCCGATGCCTCTGCGGCTCACCCCATTCAGCGTGCTGAAATAACCTCCCACCAGCACCCGGCCATCGGCTTGCACAGCCAGCGTTGAAAACCCATAAGGAGAACTGGCATCCACCCTCGCAGGAAGGAAACTCGGATCGAGACTTCCGTTCGAGTCCAGCCGGTTAAGAATCGACTCGTAAGAATAGTAGCAATCAAATTCATCGCAGTAGAGGGACACAAATTGGCTTCCCACCAAGAGCTTGCCGTCCGGTTGCAAAGCCAGCGAGTCCACCAGGTCGAAGGCCATGGGCGGGTTGAACGTCACGTCCCCGCTCCCATCCGGATTAAGCCGGGCCAGGTTCGTGCGCGCAAAGCCACGCACGGTGGTGAACTGGCCGCCAATGATCACTTTGCCGTCCGACTGCACCACCGCTGCGCTGACCGAGCCGTTCACACCTAGCCCAGGATCAAACGATAAATCTACATCCCCGGCGGCCCCGCCGACACGTGGCGAGAAGGCGCTGAGTTGCAGCAGGAAACTGCCGACGAAAAGGGACGTGCGCAGTAAATTCGGGTTTTTCATAAATTCGTTATCTTCGTGTGCGACCTGTCATGAGCTAAAACTTAGCGAAAGGGAGCTTGTCATTTGTTAGGCGCAGTCAGTGCGATGCTCCGCTTACTGCGCCTTCAATCGAAAGAATTTTGCTCCGGTGCCTGCTGGAATGCTTACGGAAATTTGACCTCCATTCGTCACAGCGGCATGCGCTACCGGCGCCCACGCATTCGCCCATGAGAGATTGGTGGTTTCCTGCAACTGAAAGTTCAGCGCCCCCAGGGGCCAGGCAACGATGGCCGCCCCATTCAAACGAGCGATGGTCAGCGATGTCGAATTGCCCAAAAGCCGGGCGACATTTGGACGCACCACGCCGTTCACGAAAGTGAAATCGCCGCCAATGAGCACGTTGCCGTCCGACTGCAATGCGATCGAGCGAACAACTTCGTCCGCTCCCGTGCCCGGATTAAAACCGAGGTCCAGGCTGCCATTGGCATTAAGGCGGGCAATGTGGTTGCGGTTCGTTCCATTGACGGTGGTGAAATCGCCGCCCATGAGCACTTTGCCATCCGGCTGCAACGCGATCGAACGAACTCCGCCGTTCGCTCCTCCACCCTGCGCAAAAGTGCTGTCGAGACTTCCGTTGGCATTCAGACGGGCGATGCCGTTGCGGTTCGTGCCGTTGAAGGCGCTGAAATAACCGCTGACGAGCACCTTGCCATCCGGCTGCAAAACGGTCGAAGCCACTCCGCCGTTGGCACCTGTGCCCGGATTAAAACCGTTGTCCAAAGTCCCATCGGCATTGAGGCGTGCTATGGCGTTTCGGTTCGTGCCTTTGATCGAGGAGAAAATCCCGCCGACCACGATCTTGCCGTCCGGCTGCACGGCCAGTGCCTGAATAATTTCAGCGCTCCCATACCTTTGGTTTCCTACGGCCGGCTCAAAACCGCTGTCCCGGGTTCCATTCGGATTCAGCCGGATTATGAAGTGCCTGTAGGAGTCCACGCAACTCTCGTTGTCGCAATTGGAATGAATCGAGTAACCACCGAGGAGCACCTTGCCATCCGATTGAAGAGCGATAGCACTGGCTGCGGGATAGTGTAAGCATTGGTAATTAGGCCAGCAATCGTTCCGATAAATGGCGGCCAGGTCCGGAATGAAAGCGGTGTCACGGCTCCCGTCAGTGTTCAGCCGGGCCAGCATCTTCGCAACCAGCACCTTCCCGTCCGGCTGAAGCACCATCTGAACTTCACTGCTGTCGAAGACAGTGAACGGGGCTTTGAAACCACTGTCACCGCTGCCGTCGGCATTGAGCCTGGCGAGAGCGGAACGGGTGAGATTCTTCACGGTGGTGAAATCCCCGCCGATGAGCACCTTCCCGTCCGGCTGAGCCAGGAGCGAAGTAACCAAGTTGTCCACACCTTTGCCAGGATTGAAACCGCCGTCGAGACTTCCGCTGACATTAAGCCGGGCGATTCCGTCGCGGCTGACGCCGTTGACCGCGGAGAGATGACCACCGATGAGCACGGTGCCGTTCGATTGCACAACGATAGTCTTGAGTATAGCAACATCCTCCGAAAACGGTCCCAGGTTCGGGCTAAAGCTTATATCCAGGCTCCCGTCCGCATTGTAGCGGGCCAGTCCGTTCTGGTTCGTGCCATTGACCGGCCCGAACCAGCCGCCCACCAGCACTTTGCCGTCCGCCTGCGCCGCGACGGAATCCACAGCACCTCCCAGATCCAATCTTGGATCGAAGCTGGTGTCCAGACCTCCATTGGGATTGAGCCGGGCAGCGCCCGCCCGGCTAGTGCCATGGCCGCTGGGGACATTGCCGCCCACCAGCACCTTTCCATCGGACTGCAACGCCACCGACGACACAAAACCACCGGGCCCTCCTTGTCCTGGATCGAAACTGCCGTCCAGACTCCCATTGGCATTGAGCCGGACGAGGCCATAAGTGTAGTTCGTGCCATCTGTCAGCAACCCGCCGCCCACCAGCACCTTCCCGTCCGGCTGCAACGCGAGCGAATAAACTCCGCCGTTCGCTCCTCCGCGGGGATTGAAACTGTAGTCGAGACTTCCGTTGGAATTGAGCCTGGCGACGCCAAAGCTGAAGTTGACGTCCGTTCTATTCGCTGCGGAGACAGCACCGCCAACGAGTACCTTGCCGTCTGGTTGCACGGCTATTGTTCTGACATCAGCATACGGGTATCCATCAGGATCTGTGTAAAACCCCAGACTCGAGACAAAATTGGTGTCACGGCTGCCGTTAGAGTTAAGCCGGGTGATGCCGTAGTTGTGGCCCACCAGTACCTTGCCATCCGATTGCAGGGCCACAGAAAGCGCGCGGAAAACCGGATAAGAAAGTTCGTAGTCTGACAGCGCCGGATTGAAACTACTGTCGCCGCTGCCGTCGGGGTTGAGGCGGGCAACCTTGAAGCGCGCAAGGCCATTAACGGTGGTGAACTCTCCGCCAATGAGCACCTTTCCATCCGGCTGAACCGCGATGGCATTCACGGTGCCGTTTACGCCAGAGCCAGGATCGAATGACAAGTCCACGTCTCCCGCCGCGCCACGTGAGTGAAAACAGAGAGTGCCCGTTTGCAGCCACAGACTGCCTGCGAGAATTATTGTCCGAACCAGGTTTTGATTTTTCATGGTAAATCCGCTTTCACTTAATCATGCGACGTAGGCAATCCAAACCCCTCAAAAAGATTTGATGCCTGGCTGCTCAGGCACCAGGGCAAGGCGGAGCGGTGTTAGGCTGACCCGGTTTGAAGCGGATTTGCAATTTGGTGGGGCCGTGGACATGGAGCGCTTTGCGCGGTTCCCATGGCGTGGTGGTCGCGAGTTCAAGGCCCTTCAGGCGACCAAGGATATCCCGCAAGACAACCCCGGCTTCCATCCGCGCCAAAGCCGCCCCGATGCAGGAATGTATCCCGTGCCCAAAGGCGAGGTGCGGGTTTGGCTCCCGGGTGATGTCGAACCGTCCCGCGTCGCGAAACTTCATGGGATCGCGGTTCGCGGAGGCGACCATAGCCAACACCAGTTTTCCAGCGGAGATCGTCTGTCCGTGCAACTCAAGGTCGCGCCGTGGCGTGCGCATCACCCAGAGAAAGGGCGAGCGATAGCGGAGAACTTCTTCGATTGCGGAAGGCAACAAAGCAGGCGACGCCCTGAGGCGCGCGAGTTGGTCGGGGTTTTCAAGAAGGCAGAGAACCGCATTATTGATCAGGTTCGTGGTCGTCTCCTGGCCCGCGAGAAGCAAAAGCTGGAAGAACCCGAGAATCTCCTCGTGCGTCAGCCGTTCGCCATCCACCTCGGCCTCAACCAGCCGGGTCAGCAAGTCGTCCTTCGGTTCCGCGCGCCGCTGTGCGATGAGCTCCGTGAGATAAGCGCTCATTTCGACTGTCACGGCGTTGAAATCTGCCAGGGACTGGGCCGCTTCCGTGCCACCCGAGCGAGTGTAACTGAGCTTCAGAATAACGTCGCTCCAGCGATTGAAGCGCGGCCAGTCTGCCTTCGGGATGCCGATCATTTCGGCGATGACCATCGCAGGCAGCGGCGTGGAGAAGTCCGCGGCAAGATCCATTTCTCCGCGCTCGATACTTTGATCCAATAGCTCAACGGACAGCTTGCGGATGCGCGGTTCAAGGTTTGCAATCGAACCTGGAGTGAACGCTCGGGAAATGAGGGCGCGCAGCTTTGTGTGATTGGGTGGGTCGAGGAAGATGAACCAGTGCCGGGGAGCCGGCACGCGTGAGCTAAAGGAATCGTGATCGCTCATCACCCGCTTCACGCCCTCGTAGTCGAAGACCGCCCAGGCGTCAAAAGGCGGGGGCACTTGAACCAGGGGTGAGGCACTCCGAACCCGATCGTACATATCGAAGGGGTTGCGCCGCATGTCATCGGAAAAAAGATCGATCATGCATCGTTTGGGTGCATCAAACGCAGGTCTCTTGGCCTACTCGAATCGAGTCGCGACATATGTTTTCAGTGTCTCGTTTTTTGGTTTGCGGACCTGCGAGGGCAATGCCCGTTGTTGGATTCCACATTTTGCAGAAGGGAAACGTCCCTTCAATCAGTCATGCGACGCGGGCGAGCGATACCCCTCAAAAGATTTTTTGGAAGTCCTTCTAGCGTGGGCACACCAAGGGGCGGGGAAGAAAATCGCTTCTTCGCGGGTGTCGCGCGAGTTCAGGGCACCTTACTCGCCGGTTTCGCTTTGGTCTCAGGGACGGCGATTTCTTTTTCCAAGACTACGTCGCCGTTCGCCCGGGACGAATCCGTCGAGTTTTGCACCCCCCTAAGCGTGCCGGAGTGTTCCCGGCCGGCCACATTACGGCGAATGGTTAGCACCTCCTCGCGCAGCTTGAGCGCCTCCCCCTCGCGACCAGCGTTGTGGTAGGAAGTCGCGAGGCTTTGTATCGCGATGACTGTGCGGACATGCTCGGGGCCGAGCACCCTGCGGAAGAGCGGCAGCAGATCCTCGCGCAGTTTGAGCGCCTCGTCCCGCCGGCCGGTGTTATCGTAGGAGAAGGCGACGTTTTGCATCGCCCAAAGCGTCTCGGGATGCTCTGGGCCAAGCAACCTGCGGCGAAGTGCCAGCACCTCCTCACGCAACTTGAGCGCCTCGGCGTGGCGCCCGACCGCACCGTACGAAGTTGCCAGGCGATGCATCGCAGTGAGGGTGTCGGGATGTTCCGGGCCGAGCACCTTGCGTTGGATCGGGATCACCTCCTCGCGTCGCTTGAGCGCTTCGTCCAGCTGGCCGACCGCGAAATAGGAATCCGCCAGGCATAGCATTGCCCAGAGCGTGTCGCGGTGCTGCGGGCCGCTCACCTTGCGGCGGAGCGCCACCAACTGCTCGCGCAGTTCGAGCGCCTCGTGCAGGCGCCCAGCAGTTTGATGGTAGGAAGCCGCTAGGCTTGACATCAGCGTAAGCGTGTCGGGATGCTCCGGGCCGGATGCAGTCCTATAATATTCGAGCGCCTTTTCCTGGAGCGGAATGGCCTGGCGAAAGAGGCCGAGGGAGTAGTATGTTTTACCCAGGGTGGCCTGCAATCTGGCCCGCCGCGCCGGTTGATCAGCTAGGTCGGTCTCCAGTTTCTTTGCCGCCTTGTCGAGCGTGTCGGCCACGGTGATAGTCCGCCCGTCACGCGATGGGTCGGGGCTTTGGAACACCTCGCTCATGAACGTTGAGATGCCCTCTGCTTCCTGGCGGGTGGCGCGTTCAGCGGTGGCATTTGCCGTGGCTTTCCGCTCCGCCTCCATGGCTCTGGCCGCACTGGCCTCCGCTTCAGCCCGAGCGTGCTCTGATTCTATCAGGCGCCCTCCGGCCAGTTTTTCCGCCCGAGTCGCGCGGATTGCCTGCCAGGAACTCACGATCGTAGCCGTCACCAGCACCGCCGCAATCGCCCCGGTTACGCGCAACGCCACTTTGTTTCGCCGCGCGAATTTGCCGAACCGGTAGCCTGCGCTTGGCGGCATGGCGCATACCGGTTCATCGGCAAGGAAGCGCCGGATGTCGAGCGCGAGACCGTTCGCCGTTTCGTAGCGGCGCGTGCGATCCTTCTCCAGGCATTTCATCACGAGCCAGTCGAGATCGCCGCGCAGGAGATGAATGAGTCTAGGCGGTTCAACGTGTCGCAGCTTCGCCACCTCGGTCAGGTTGATCACCTGCATCGTGCTCAGGCAGGTCGAAGGCTTGGCTGGTTCGTCTTCGCGAATCTTCCGGCGCATTTCATCCAGCCCCGCCGACAGCAATTCCTTTGCGTCGAACGGCGTGTTGCCGGTGAGCAATTCGTAAAGAAGGACGCCAAGCGAATAAATGTCCGAGCGGGTGTCAATATCCAGCCCGCTCATTTGCGCCTGCTCCGGACTCATGTAGGCGGGCGTACCGATGAACTGCGCAAAGGCCGTGAACAAGGTCTTGTCGGTGAGTTGTCCGGTCGTGGCTTTGGCGATGCCGAAATCAATGACCTTGGGCACGGCCACGTCGTCGTGCTGGGTGACCAGGATATTCGAGGGTTTGATGTCCCGATGAATGATTCCCTTATGATGCGCGTGCTGAATGGCCTGGCAAACCTGAATGAACAGTTCAAGCCGCTCGTTGGTGGAGAGATTATTCTGATCGCAGTAGTCGGTGATCTTGATGCCACGCACCAATTCCATGACGAAGAAGGGCCGTCCGGTATCGGTCGCACCGCCGTCGTGAACCTTTGCAATGTTCGGATGATCCATCAGCGCCAGCGCCTGCCGCTCGGCTTCGAAGCGCGCGATGACTTGCTTCGTGTCCATGCCCAGCTTGATGACCTTAAGGGCGACGCGGCGCCGAACCGGCTCTTGCTGCTCGGCCATGTAAACAACGCCACAACCGCCTTCACCAATTTGCTCCAGCAGTTTGTAGCGGCCGATGGTGTCCCCGGCCTTTTCCGTAATCAGTACCGTTGGGGGCAAAAGCGGTGAAGGCTGAAGAAAATTCGCCGCCGCCTCGTGTGCTTTAAGCAATGAGAGAACCTGTTGCTTCAGCTCCGGATCGCCGGCGCAAGCCTCCGCGACGTAAGCCAATCGCTCTGCCTCCGTGGGGCGAGCCTTGGCCTCGTTGAAGACGTCAATGATTTTCTCTGCGCTGGCCATTTTATTTTGTGAAGAGCTGCTACCCTTCTGTTTATCATGCGACATCCACGTGTAAATCCCCTCAAAGATCTCATGCCACTCTACGAAATAACGTTACGCTCTCTTTGCATCTCCCGGAAAAGCCAGGCGCGGGCAAAACCCCAAAGCCGTTCCGCGGTTGCCAAGGAAACACCGAGTTCTTTCGCTGCCTGTTCCTGCGTCAGACCGACAAAGAAACAGAGTTTAACCACCTCCGTGGCTCGCGAATCCACACCAGCCAGGCGGGTCAATGCTTCGTCCAACGCCAACAGCTCGTCATCCGGCATTGGCATGGGCAACTCCACTGCGTCCACGTCCAGTCGGTCCAATTGCCCGCCGTGTTTCAGCCTTTTCTTCCGACGAGCACTCTCGACCAGGATCCGCCGCATCGCCTCCGCCGCTGCCCCGAAAAAATGGGCTCGATTTTGAAACTGCGCACCCTGTTCTGGCCCAACCAATCTCAACCAGGCTTCATGCACCAGAGCCGTTGGCTGCAGAGTATGGCCAGGCGCTTCCTGAGCCATCTTGCCTGCTGCAAGCCTCCGCAACTCGGCATAAACGAGCGGCAGCAACTCACCTGCCGCTAACCGATCCCCTCGTTGAGCTGCCCCCAGAATGCGCGTCACTTCACTCACCAGCATGAACTGTAACTCCACCCCGCCGACAAAGCGAGTCCACAAAACGGCACCGACAGCATCACCATCGGGCAGCGGATGCCCGCGAAAAAGCTGCTGCCGCCGGGGTCGAGTCCCGCGAGGGCTTTGACCGTGGTGAGTTCCCGGAAATCCCGCTCGAATGACCGCGGCACGCACCGTCCCGTTGCTGCCAGAGCCCATCTCAAATGAGAGTTCCAAAACTCCCTGTGCAGCGAGCGAGGCTCACTCCACATTCAGCGGCGGGCCAGTCACTGTCATGCCGTGAGCATCAAACAATCGCTTTAATCCGGTTATCTGTTCGGCAGTGTAAGTCTTATTGATCGCCTGTTCGCGAGTCGGCAAACCCTCGTATTTGGCCAGCGCCTGAAAGAACTCCTCGATCTTCCCGGCTGGCTGGTAGGTGTTGATGACCTTCGCTGGATCGCCGCCCCACGCATGTTCCACGTTGCGGGGGATGAAGGTGGACTCACCCGCCCGGAGGCGGGAGCGCTTCTTGGCAATCTCCAATTCCACCTCGCCCTCGACCACGTAAATCCATTCGTCCTGGTCTCGGTTCACATGGCGCGCCCACCCACTATTGTTCACCTCCAGAACACACATCGACCCCTGGGTATCCTTGCCCGACACCTTGCAATCAATGATCGTGCCGGAGTGCTTGAAGCCTTCCCCGAAACGGTCTTTGCCTGCGCCGACATTAAACCCCGTAAACAGTTCTTCACTCTTCATTTTCTTTTTTCCTTTCAAGTGCTTGATGGTTTTATCGATGGTTTCGATCAAGGTGCGCGTCCGGCTGACATTCTTTTCCAGCACCTGCCGGTGTGACTTCAGCGCGGCGACTTTCTCAAACTTCCGCTGGCTCAAAATTTCCTTGATGCGCTTCAACTCGAAGCCCAACTCCCGATAAAACAGGATTTGCTGGAGCATGAGCAGTTGCGGTTCCTCGTAGATTCGGTAGCCGTTCGCCTTGATGTAGGCGGGTTTCAGCAACGCCGTTTTATCGTAAAAACGAAGCGTGCGCACACTGACGCCCGACATCGTCGCCACTTGTTTGACCGTGTAAGCCATGATTTTTCCCGGGCAGGCCTTTAATGGACTGCCTCGGTTATTGAATACTCTCCGGGGTGACGTAGCGTCAGGGTCAAGGGATTTTTTGCGGGAAAGATTAATAAGTGGTCGCCGCCAATAATTTCCCTTTTTTCATACACATGACCTTTCCAATCACTCATGCGAATTGCGCGGGCAAATCCCCCTCAAGAAGCTTGGGCGAGTCCGATTTGGGTGCGTACACGGCAATGGCTTCCGCCGCGGAAGGCGCGGCCTTGCGGGACAGGCTACCTGGCAACAGTCAGCTCGCAAATGCGCGTTCGTGGATTGATGGCGCCGTCATTTCTTTACCGTGACGGACACGAACCGTCCGTAAATGTCGCGCGGCATGCCTTTGCTCCATCCGCCGAGATCGTACAGAACAAAAAGTTTGTTGTCGGTGGGGGTTTCCTGAATAGCCATGTAATGCGTCGTCAATACACCGGAAGTAATGCGAACTACGTTGCGCCACGTTTCGCCATGGTCGGAACTGAAGGCCAAATAGTTGCCATTCCACGGATGTTCGGGATGTTGCCAGCAGGCTTTTTGGGGGATGCGGACGCCAAAGGCGGCCACCAGCAATCCGCTGCGCAACTCGATCAAATCCGGGTCGACAACCGCCCCGCGCAAATCGTCTGGATTATTTTCGTCGAGGAGTTTTCCTTTCGAACCCTTGAAGTTGCGGAAGTGGTCCACCCAAAGTTCTGTTCGATAAACGTCAAGCCCGGCAAAGATTCGCGGACGCGACGGGCTCCACGTCGCGCCATCGTCGTCCGAAAATGATTCGCGCAATTCCCGGCCCGTGCGCATGAAACACAGGAGCCTTCCGGGATGCGGTCCCTGGCTGAGGCGCGCGATGACTGGTTCACCGAAACCCTCGGTGCCCACTTCCGGGCCAACCGCAACGGTTGCGAGCAGCTTCCAATGCATCCCGCGATCCGACGATCGCGCCACCATGGTTCGCGACTTCATCATCGTAGGCATGTAGGTGGAAGGTGTGTGATCGCCCTTGATGAATCCGTAAAACGAAACCAGCAAATCACCATTCGGCAATTCCAACAAACGACGATGCACCCGTTGCGCTTCGTGCGGATGTCCACCGTCATCCTTGGAAACATAGAAATCGATGTTCGGCAAGCTGAAGGGCACTTCGATTGGGCCGCCGAGCGTCTGCCAGTCGTTGGTGGAAACATAGAGCTGGCCGAGTCCCTCGTCCGGGTTTTTGCCTGGAGTGATGTAGGTATCGAGCGCGAGAATAGTGCCGTCACGCAACTGTAGCGCACCGCCCTCCATGTTAAGCCCGTTCTCTCCCGGCTTGTTGGGGACGCGGGTCCACGTCCGGGCACCGTCGCGAGAAACGCGCGTCTCCATCGCCCACGGGTATGTCATGCGCGAGGAGGGAAACGGTTTTTCTGGAATTTGGGCCTGGACCACAAACACGCCAGATCGGGTGCAAAGCATTGAAGGCTGCAGGCCTCGTGGCAGCACCAGTTGTTCGTCGCTGTAATCGAGCCTGAGCCTTCCGTCAGCTTCAATGGTTTCGGGAATATTCGGCCGCCGGTCTGCTCTATCTCCGAAAGCCGAAAGACCTGGTTGCATGAGGCACCAAAGCAGCAAGGCCGCACGGCTAAATCTAGCGGATGCAGATTTCATACTGGAGGGATGATGGAACTTCCGTGGATCAGATCGCGATCAAAATAATCTCTCAAACGGCCATAGGATTCAGCGGGTACTGTTGACGATTTCGCCATCAGAATCGGCCATTTGGCCCCGTCTCCAGAGCAGAATCTCCCAGAAGTCGCGCCTGATTGGTGCGGGTATGTAGAATTTCAGGTTAAGCCGTGCTTGCACTTAACACCCAGTTCTGCGGGCCTTCGTCACCCAACCACCAAGGTGGCGATCTCCCATCCTGTACCGTTCGGTTGCGCCGCTGGGCGGCTCCATGAAAGGATTCATGAAAAAAAGTTCCGTTCTGCGCGCTTTTACCCTGATCGAATTGTTGGTGGTCATTGCCATCATCGCCATCCTGGCCGGGCTATTGCTTCCTGCTCTCGCGAAAGCCAAGGGCCGCTCCCAACGGATCAAATGCGTCAGCAATCTCAAGCAGATCGGCATCGCGATGCGGCTCTGGGCGCTCGACCATGACGGACTTTATCCCTGGCGCGTAGACCATTCCGACGGCGGCGGCAAACCGAACGGCATCGACAACTCAGAAGCGTTCATCCAGTTCCAAATCGCGGCCAAGGAATTGGATACGCCCAAAGTGCTGGTCTGCCCGAGCGACAAGGGACGCAAGCCAGCCGATGACTTTGTCAATTATGACACCAGCAACGTCAGCTACGAACTCGGCAATGACGCGGATGAAACGAAACCGAAACACATTTTGTCCGCTGACCGGAGCATGAGCGGGTTCGACTTTGCGGGTCTGCCGGACAACACCGCTTGCTATACCATCAATACCCCTACCGGTGGCAAGAATGCCAAGTGGGACAAGTCCGTTTGCCACGGCTCCAGCGGCGGGAACCTTGGCCTGGGGGATGGTAGCGTACAGCAATTCACCGATACCGCCCTCACGAATACCGTCCGCTCGATTAAAAGCAACGAAACCATCGACGGCACCATTCGCATGTTCGTCCCTTAAGTACCCGTAGTTCCCCCTGCTACTCCACCCTGAATAGCCGATAAAAACACTGCTCTCCTACCGTATCCAGCACCGTCGCTACATGGCCGGTGCCGACGATCCGATCAGCTCCAGGGACATAATTCCACTCGCTGGCTTGAGCGCAGGAAAATACTTTCTCCAGCCGGTAAACCCACCCCGGCTGGGTGGCAAAGCAAATCTCCGCGCCGGCCGGAGTCTTCCGCACTCGGGCTACGCGCAGGGGGCTTGCCTCTCCCAGACGGATGGAAAAATTTGGGAAGAGATTCGCGTTTCTTGGAGGCAAACCCGGCCCGTCGCTCTCCAGGCAGGCATGCGCCACAAGGCTGAACACGGTCGAGCGGCCTGCCGCACTGCCGTTTGACACCGCTTGCTCATACGTGTCGCCAGCGCACTCCTCCCAAACGCGCAATTGCAGATACACGGTCTGTCCACCTGCAACTCCTGGAAGCTTGACGGACCCAGCGCGAATGTAACCGGCGCCAGCGCCCTCCAGGAATGACGCCGGCAAGCCCACCGGCAACAAAGCGTTCTCTTCTTCGTTCGTCCCGGCGTAAAGCTGGCCGCGAAATTTGCTGTTCAAACCGGTTGTACCATCGAGGTCAAACACTCTTCCTGAAATTCCATCTGAGTTGTGGGTGAAGAAGTTGACCTCGCCCACGGTGCTCGCAATCTCCGGTTGCACTACCATGTAGGTTCCGAAGCTCCACCCCAGTTCGGCCGAGAAATTCTGAATCCAATCCACCGGACCAGGTTCGTACGCCCAAAAGGATCGTGCAACTTCCGTGCTGGGTTCCTCAGGTTCCCATCCGTTCGTCGTCACCTCAAATATCGAGTAGGTGTCGGACGCGTTATCGTAACGGAACACCTTTGAGCCGAGGGCACTCGGAAATCCCAGCACGGTGAGCGGCGCTCCTTGTGGCACGATGTCCGCGCATGCTGAGTAGCCGCCAGGCAGCCGGTTTACCAGACGGCCCAATACCACATTTCCAACCACGGTGACCGTAAACAGATCCGAGCCTGGATTGTGAAAGAACCACGCTTGCCCAGGCACCAGGATTTGGCCCGGTTCCGACCAGCCATCCAGGTAGTTGTTAGCCACGAAGCCGCTTCCATCCATGCTGAAGATGCTTGCTCCGTCTCGCGTATCCGGGATTTGCCCGGCGATGGTTTGGTTGGTCCCAAACTGTGCCAATTGAAATGCAAGCATCGAATAGCCTGGCTTGGCACTGATGTTGATATAACCGATCGGTCCGCCGTTCTCGAGGTTGACCGTCACAACGGCTGTTTCACTGGTCACCGCACCAAAGCTGTTGCTCACTATGACTGAATACGGCCCGCTCGCGGCGCGGGTCACGCCTCGCAGCGAGAGCAGCGAAGTGAACTGGCCGGGAATCTCTTTGGATAGATTCGTGCCGTAAAGACGCCAGACGTAACGCAGCCCGGAGCCGGAAACGGCAACGCGCAGGTTTACGTTTGCACCTGCAAAAGTCGTCTGTGGCTGAGGTTGCGTGACAATTACCGGCAAGCCGTTGTCGTTACCCTTGAGCGCCGTGACGCTCATGAAAATCGACCATAGGCACACAAAGCCTAGCCCAATACTATGACGGGGAAAGGTGACCACGGAAAGTAGCATGAGGAGTTTTTGCGGATTTGTCAATCCTCCCTCAATGCGCTGTCTTTTACACATCCAATTACATGGTGGCTCTGAACCGCAAATTTTTCAGGGTGGCCCCTCCATCTCCGTAGATCATCATGCCTGGCTTGCAAACGTTCCATCCCTGCATACGAGTGACTGCCTGGCCTCAAGGCCTGCCAATTGGGCTTCCACTCGCATAGCACCGGTAATGGCGTAAGTATCCGAGCCGCCTCCCCAACTTCCAGCAACCATATTGGAGCCGGGCGATCGAGCCGAAGTCTTCATTGAATAATAGTTGGCGTTGCCGCGCCGGAGGGATTCCCAACCCCTGGAACCACTTTTGCATCAGCTCAAAGTGCCGTTCTGCAATTGGCCGATGCTGTTCAATCACATTCCGAGTCTGGAGCGGGTCGTTCCTTCGATCGAAAAGCTCAGCCCCGGCTATCCCGGCAAGGGGTGAATAAACGAGGCACCAATCGTCGGTCCAGGCTGTCAGGCAGGTCAGCACGCGCCGGTAGGGGTGGGAACCTCCCACCGCAAAGTTCATGCCCCCCGACTTACCACTCAATCGTGGCACCAGCGAGGATCCCTCCGCCCAGGGAACAGCCGGAATGTCCGCCAGTTGCAGTAGAGTCGGCAGCAGATCTTGCGGCTGGCAGAGCCCTCCGATCCGCTGGCCTGCCGCCAATCCCTTGGGATGGCGGACGAGCAACGGGATGTGTCCAACCTCTTCGTAGATGGTGCTGGGTCGATCCATGCCTCGCATCATGAACTTCCCAATCATATTGTGTTCGCCGAAATAGTGTCCGTGATCAGAGCAGAAAACAAAGACGGTATTATCCAGAAGCTTCTGTTGCTCCAGGTGTTGAACTAGCTCGCCAATCCAGTGGTCTGTCTGAGTTACTTCCGCGCGGTAAAGGCCCCGCATATTGATCAGGTCAGGCTCGGAATAGAATTGACTCGCCCTGCCCGAATGCGGCCAGATCACCTCCGCTCCATCCGGATCCCACGGATACTTCTCCAAGTACTTCCGTGGTGCGTCCCAAGGCTCGTGAGGGTCGAAGGAGTCGATCCAGAGCAGAAATTTCCGGGGTGCATTTTTCAGCCAGGCGATCGCTTCGCGGAAAACGGACTCGGTCGCATTCGTTCCTTTCTCACGATACCAATGCGCGTTGCGCCGATAGCGGGCCAGGCGCTTCGGCGATGCCCCCAGCCTGTCCGCGGCGCAAGGCAGATCGGTCATCGGTCGGTCTTCCGGCAGGAAATCGTCATGTTGCTGGCCCCGAATGTGGCGGTAGAAATCAAAACCCCGCTGAAAGTTGTAACCCTTTTTGGTGACCTGAACATTGTCGGCGATGAGCGCGGTGGTGAACCCATGCCGCTTGAAGACCTCCGCCAACACGGGGAACTCGTAAGGCAACGCGCCCCATCCGAATCTCGGAAAAGCGCAGCGGCCGGAGAAGACCTCAATCCGGTTGATAACGGTGGGAAAGGAGCAAAGTTGGAAATCAGTGAACAGGGCGCTTTCTGCCGCAAGCCGGTCCAGGTTCGGGGTAAAGACCGGTTGCAAACCCAGGAAGCCTAAGTGGTCATAGCGGAAGGTATCCGCGCAAACGACGATGACGTTCATCCAAGTTGCGCCAGTCCGTATTCACAGCGTATTTTCCGCGTTCGGATGGTCTCGGAGAGCCTGGCGTGATTAGTCGCGTATCGATCGCGCGGCTGCGGAGGATGGTTCAGGTGATACACGACCGCATGGAAACGAACGAACTTCCGCACTCGGCCAAGATGATAAAGACGGGAGCCCAGATCGGAATCTTCCCCTCCCCAGCCGACGAAATGCTCATCGAACCCGTTCACTTCGAAAAGGTCCTGGCGCCACATGCCCATGTTACAACCGAGGATGCCCCGCTGCCCTTGATCTCGCTTGCAGTAGGGAAGAGGCAAACGAATGCTCTTCATCGCTCCCGAAATGCGGCCCATGCATAGCCAGGCAAGCAGGAAGTTCGAGTTGGGATCGAACCGCTCCGCGAACCTTTCCTTCACGAAACAGCGCCTTCCCTGCACCCACGCACCCCTTTCCGCCACACTGACATGATCCTCAATGAATCGCCGATCCGGGATGCAATCACCGTCCAGGAAAACCAAATAGTCAGTCGTGGCCGCTCGCACCGCCTGGTTGAGGATCACCGTTCGGCGGAAGCCCTCGTGTGGTTGCCAGACATGCCGAGGAATGACCCGGGAAGGCGGCCGCCATTGCGTAATGAGCGCGGTCGTCGCCCCTTCCGAGCCATCATCCGCGAAAATGATCTCATCGGGGAGTCTGGTTTGGCTGCTCACTCCGGCCAGCACCTTCGCCAGAGCGTCAGCTCGATTGTACGTATTGATGATCAGTGATATGCGCATGTTTCATCGGGGTTCGCTCCTTTGCTTCCCTTCCAGAGCGGCTTCTCGAAGCTTAGCATATCGAGTAAGGCTTGAAAAGGCATTCAGCCAGGCAATGTAATAGCCCGGCCACCCATCCAGGAACCCGAGACGGAAAAAATAAGCGCGCACAAAGCGCCAGATCGGCCTCACCATCAGCTCTACGGAACCGCTTTCGCGCCCGGGATGCTGCCGGACAAATTCATCGGAGAAAGGAATGAGTTTTTCCACCTGTCGATTGATCGACTCATTGCTGTAGTGCAGCAGGTCGCCGCGCAGCTTCTTGACCGGCCCGCTCGGAATGAGTTTGGCATGCGGATCCGCTCCTCCCCAGTGCCCCTGCCCCCGTCTCCAAAGCCGGGTTTGACGGTCCGGATACCAATCCCCATGACGAATCCATCTTCCTGCGTACCAGGAAAGCCGCGGATAGCTGAACGCCGCTGTTCCATTAAGGCTCGACGGCGCGGAAAACATCCGCCGCAGTTCCTCCCTTAGTGCTGGCGACACGACCTCATCGGCATCCAGATCCAGGATCCAGTCAGCCGTCGCTTTTCCCGCGCTGGATGCCTTCTGTCCGATCATTCCTTTCCACCGTTCCCGAAATACCCTGGCGCCAAAAGATTCAGCGATCTCGAAGGTGCCGTCCGCCACTTCCTCGTTGAGCACCACGATGATCTCCGCCGTCCAGCCCGCGACACTTTCCAGGGATGCCCGGATGCGATGAGCTTCGGCTGCGGCAACCATACAAACGGAGATCGGCAGAATGGATTGTTGCATCGTTGGCACACCGGTGGAAATCACGAGCATCAAGCCAGCCACCTGCCTGGCCCTCTACCCAGCCTCACCCACCGGCCAGAAAATGCAATTCGCTTCGCCAAGAAGCAAGGATTGTCATCTTGTTCACACTGGCAGACTCGACAACGGGCCAAAATCTGGGCAATTATTTTGTGCCGGTTGGCCCCTGGTTAAGGCCACTTGGCCCCAGCCCGATTCCATTTTTGACCTAATTTTGATAAAAAACCCCGGGTTCCAGGATTTTATTGATGAAACCATGCCCGCTCTCTTTCGCGCCTGCCCTCGGCGTTAAGCTTCGCCTTTGGCTGCGCCTTGGAGCCGTCTACGGCCTCGGTGCGCTGCTTTTCTGCCTGTGCACTTCCGGCTTGAAAGCCGAGCCCCCCGTGTTGCAAGCTGGCGCGCAGTATCCCGTGTGGCTTGCTCCTCTTGTCTTTGTGAATGGGGATCAATTCGGAACCAACTCGGGATACATCAATACGTTGAGCTACACGAACGCAGGAAAGTATGCCGGTTCTTATCAGGGATCCCTGGACCTGATGGTGTTGCCGGCAACGGATCCATATGGCGGCCCTTCCCCTTCCGCTGCACAGGTGGGGTCCTTCATCCAGGCTGACATTTTTTCGGTTGTCGGTCCTGCCGGTGGGGTTTTCTCATTCTGGGAGCCCGGTAGCAACCAACCTGCTTTCAGTTTGGGAACGGGACAGATCGGTAGCGGCAGGTTTGCCCTCACTGAGCCTCATGAGAATGCGGATCCTTACGGGCATATCCAGGGCCGCACATTCACTGCGAGCAAACCAGGAATTTATACAGTGGCTTTTCAATTGGTGGACACCAGCGTAGGCCCATGGTCGGAAGGACCCCTGCACAGTCCTTCGGACGTGCTCCATATCAGTTTCCAGGCGGGAATTTCGATTGCCGCAGTCACGAAGACGCCGAGCGGAAATGTGATCCGTTTCGGCACCTGCACCAATTCGTTATTCGCCGTGGAATCCTGCACCAACATCTCAAGCCCGAACTGGACCATCGTAGCCACCAATCTCACGGGCATGGATCGGATTCAAAGCGTGATCGATCCCGACGTTTCCGCTCCACGTAAATTCTACCGCGTCCGCTCACCTTGACTTGAAGCCCGGGCCTGCAATGGAACCTCAAAACCAAATCAGTACTCGGCGCGCAGGCACTGGTTGCCAGCTTGAGGTTCGCATTCCCATTTCACCGGTTGACCCAACATCAATCAGGGAACATTCCGAAACTACCAGAAAGCACCCACATGAGAACAACTTCGCTACCGGTTTTCATTAAAACCTCGGCCGTCTTGCTGACGGGTCTGGCATATTGTGCCTTGGCTGGCGCATCCTCTGACAGTCTGCGCCACTCGTTCGGGCCGCGCTACTCAACCACCGCCCACTCCGACAAACCGGATAAAGATCCCGGAAAAAAACTCGATGCCATTCATCGATGGAATCAAATCGCCATCGACGCCACGGGTGCTGACCACGCCGGTGCACGTGAGCAACTCGGGCCGGGCCGCGCCAGCCGCGCCATGGCGATCGCGCACATCGCTATCTTCGACGCCGTAAACGCCATCAAAGGCGGTTATGAAAGTTACACCGGTGTCGAGGCCCCAAAAGGTGGAATTTCGCTTTCTGCCGCGGTTAGCCAGGCCGCCCATGATGCGCTTGTCTCCCTCTATCCAGCCCAAACCGCGGATCTTGATGCCAAGCTTGCGGAAGACCTGGACGACATCAAAGATAACAAGGAAAAAACCAAGGGTATCGCGCTCGGAAAGCAGGTTGCCAGTACCCTGATGACCATGCGCCTCGGTGATGGTTCCGAGCACCCTGAAGTGCAGGTTAACACCGCCTGGCCTACCAGCACCCAGCCAGGGCATTGGCGCCAGGACCCGATCAGCCTCATCCCGCTTGCACTCGGTGCCCACTGGGGCGATTGCGCCCCTTTCGTCGTTGAGTCTTCGACTCAGTTTCGGTGTCCGCCGTGCCCACCCATGACCAGTCCCGAATATACCGCTGCCTACAACGAGGTGAAGCGTTTAGGCGGCGATGGCGTGATCACTCCCACCGAGAGAACGCCCGAGCAAACAGAGACCGGCATCTTTTGGGCCTATGACGGAACGCCGAGCCTTTGCGCGCCGCCCAGGCTCTACAATCAAATCACCGTGCATATCGCTGACCAGATGAAGACCGACGGTATTGAGTTAGCGCGGCTGCTGGCCCTGGTGAATGTGGCCATGTCGGACGCAACGCTCACCTGCTGGGAATCCAAATACCATTACGATATTTGGCGGCCGATCGGAGGCATTCGCGAAGCCGATGCCGGCACAGGTCTCAGCGGCGCTGGCGATGGCAATCCAGACACTCTCGGCGATACCGGCTGGACACCGCTTGGCGCCCCTGCGAGCAACCTGGCCGGACCAAACTTCACCCCACCGTTTCCCGCTTATCCTTCCGGGCATGCCAGCATGGGTGGCGCACTCTTCCAGACGCTGCGCCTCTTTTACGGCACCGATCAAATCCCGTTCACTTTCGTTTCCGACGAATTTAATGGGGTCACCCGAGGCAACGATGGCAATGTCCGTCCTCGCGTCCAGAAGAGCTTTTCATCCCTCTCCGAGGCGGAAGAGGAAAACGGCCAGAGTCGCATCTACCTGGGCATTCACTGGGCCTTTGATAAAACAGAGGGCATTACCCTCGGAAATCGCGTTGCCACTTACGTCTTCGACAATGCATTCCAGCCGCTCCATCACGGCCACCATTAGAAGTTAAACGTGGTTTGGACGTAGAACCAATTTGCGTCACCTGAGCCCACTGAGGCGAGCGATTGCCGGACGTAGTCGCCGCGAAACAAATGTCCGTAGCCCGCTTGCAACGTTGCGTAGGATGCGAGCGCGTATGTGGCAATGAAGTCCAGTTCCGAGCCAACGTAGCTGCTGTAGGAAGGATTGATGCCATAACCGGCTCCGCCCGTGGTCCCGATCCCTCCGCGGCGCGCTCCGCTCACCGTGTAAGAGTTATCATGGGTGTCCGCCAGCCAGAAGGCATGGCCCTCGGCCTGTAAGATGAGACGCGTTTGGGGCTGGATTGAGGTCAACAGGCGCAGGTCATGCAGGTTTTCCAAAGAGAAGAAATTCATGAACCCATAATATTTGTGGCCAGTCGGAAATAAGGGGTCGAAAGTCTCATGCTTCCCATCCAGAGGATCGCTATCGCCGGATGCAAAATTGTACTCGAGCCCGATTCGAGGCGATCCGAAAGCACGCGACCACGTATAGCCGCCGCCTGCATAGAAGGCGCAAGCCAGATGTTCCAGACTTCGCGCCACGACCGGATCGTTAAAATGCCCATACTGTCCCATGAACTCTGCATTGTAGTCCCAGTTTCCCAGTTGTCCCGGGAGGGATTTGAGGTGCAGCCCGGCGGTGTAAATGTCACGTGCGGACGCCCCCTTCAGGAACGCAGGCGTGGCCGATCCAACAAGCACATTAGGCGATTTGTCCGAGGTGTTGCGTGAAAGCAAATAAAACTCGGTCGTTTGCTTTGGGATCCATTTGGTGCTGACGTAGACGCCGGAGAACCAATCATAATCGTTGGGCAAGTTGAAGTGGTTGTCGTAAGGAATGATCACCCGCCCGCAAAACAGGTCCACCGCAACATGCTTCTCCTCCCAGCGTAGCTTCGCCGCATCGAATACGCGCGGCACGTTGCTCCAATCCGAAGGACCAATCAACCGCTCCTCCCCGTAACTCATTTCCTGACGGCCCACCTTCAGCGAAAGAGGAAATTGCTTGTGGTTCCCAATGGTTACATAGGCTTGATGCAGTTCAATGGGGCCATCTGACTCGGGATTTGGGTTCCGCTTGTCCCCTGTGCTGCCGCTGGCACGGCCTTCCACAAAGACGCCAACCCAATCAGCAGTATAGCCAATGTGCGGCCTGATCCGGTGGAGGAAATAAGAATTATCCACCCGCGCACCCGGTTGCTGGCTAAAGTCTACGGACGCTGCTCCGGCGCCCGGAATCGCGAAGTTGTCCTTTATCTCATAGCGGAACCGCGTCTGCACACCGAGGTCCCAGGCGGCCCATGCCGGATCGATCTCGCGCCGCCAATCGTTGATCAGGCCCGCGGTTGGACGCAGCGGCTTGGTGGCATTCAAATCATCCCACAGGTCCACGCACCGCCCGTTGCAATAGCTGAACGCCAGCAACGCGGCCGCCAAGGCGCATGGGTTGAGTCTGTTTGTCCGCTTGGTTTTCATTGCATTTGGTGCGGTGATATAATGAGCGAAGCAACTTCTAGCCTCTGCTCGGTCCAAAGCCTGCCAGTCCGTTTATTGTAACGGAAATACATTCTCGGTATCTCATTGATAAAGTTTTGCGATAACTGAAGAACCCCCGAATCCTTTTATGTCCGTTTTTGTCTGACACGTTCTTAAGATTTTTTAACCTGTTTTCTTCTCGGAGGGCCCGTAGATTGTCAGATGGCAGCCCCTGTAGAATTGCGTTCCGCCGCCTTGTCGCGTCCGAAGCTCGCGCAAGGCGTGCTTTATGTCCTCTTTTCCTTGGCAGCGTTCGGTGATTTCGCTCTTGAGGCCGCGGAAAATGCCACCGCGCATCGCTCCCGTCAGTTTCCGCCCGGTGCCGTCACCCGCTCGGAAGATTTGCCCGCCAGCAAGTTTCGAGGAAGGCTGGAAAGTTTGCCTTCCGGCCCGCGCGGCCATGCCCTGGACCAGTTAAAACGGTTTCATTTTACCGAACTGGATCTCGACTCCCTCGACACTGATGAGGAGGGCACCATCCTCTACGTCGACCACTTTGATCTGGTGGATGCGGCCCCAGCGGCGGACCCGGAGCCGGGGATCGCAGTCGCGGCAACACCCGTGAGTCCTTTCCCATCCGGCCTCCTGTTTCATAGCCGGCCCGGCGCTTCCAATGTGCTGTTCCTGAACTTTAGCGGAGACAGTATCAGCAATACCGCCTGGAACTCATCACTCGGCCGTACAGTCATCCAGGCGGTTCCGTTCAGCACAGACAGCGATTTTTCAACCTTCAACGACGCCGAACAACTGGCCATCAAACGCATTTGGCAGCGTGTTTCCGAGGATTACGCTCCCTTCGAAATCGATGTGACTACGGAGCGTCCCGCCAGCTTTGGGTCGAGAACTGCTCATGCCTTGATTACCCGCAGCACCGATACGAGTGGAGCCGACAATCCCGCCTCCACCGCCGGCGGAGTCGCCTATGTTAACGTGTTCGGGTCCAGTGGCTATGCCCGAAATCGGCCGGCCTGGATTTATTACGATAACCTCGCCAGCACCGAGTCCTACATCGCGGAAGCAGCTTCCCACGAGGTCGGCCACAATTTGGGACTGAGTCATGACGGCACCACTGCCGGCAAGGAGTACTATGGCGGTCATGGCAGCGGCGAAGTATCCTGGGGCCCCCTGATGGGCACGGGTTACGGCCGCAATGTCAGCCAGTGGTCCAAAGGGGAATACTATCTGGCGAACAACACAGAGGACGACCTTGCGATCATCGCGGCGAAAATCTCCTACCGCACCGACGATCATGGAGATACCTCCAAAACCGCCACTCCCTTAGTCATCATCGGCGGCACCAATATCAGCTCTACCACTCCTGAAACCGATTTGCTCAACACCAATCGCGCGAATAAGGGGATTCTGGAACGGAACACGGACGTCGATGTATTCTCCTTTAGTACTGGACCGGCTGTCGTGCGTGTCTCAGTCAATCCATGGATCGTGGCCTCGGGAACTCGCGGCGGGAACGTGGATCTCACGCTCGAACTGCGGGACGCAAGCGGAACTTCGCTTGCCACCAACAATTCAGCCACTGCCACTGGGGCCCAAATTCAAACCACCCTGGTTGCGGGCACCTACTACCTTTATATCAGGAACAGCGGCACGGGCGATCCACTCAGTTCCACACCGACCGGATACACTTCTTACGGCAGTATTGGTCAGTATTTTATTAGCGGCAGCATCGCGCCGGTGAGTGCTTCGCCTGCCATGGTACAACTCACTACCAGCGTCAACGATGCGAACTGGGGCACGATCTCTCCTGCGAGCGGCAGTTACCTCCTGGGCACCACCCTCCCGCTCCTGGCCACCCCAGCACCCTACTACCGCTTCGTGGCTTGGACCAACGGACTCAGCGGAACGAACAATCCCCTCATGATTACCGCGCAAACGAACTTCGCGGTGGGGGCCGTCTTTGCACCACTGCTTACCACCAACCATCCCACGCCTTATTGGTGGCTTGCATCTTATGGTTACACCAGCAATTTCGAGATCGTCGCCGACGCTCTCGGTGCCAACGGCATGCCCCTTTGGCAGTCCTGGCTTGCCGGATTGAATCCCAATCTGCCCTCAAGCCAACTCCGTTTATCCGTCTCAAAAAGCGCGGGCAATGCAGGCCCGGTTCTTTCCTGGGCAACCGCCACTGGCCGCCTCTACACCATCTGGTGGAGCACGAACCTAATGGGAACATTTTCCCGGCTTACAGGAGCCTCTAACCTCCCTTCCACCGTGAATCGTTTCACGAATAGCGCAGCCGCGAATCTGAGGAACGCCTTTTACCGGCTGGAGGCCGGCACTCCGTAACGGGAAACGCTGGTCAGGCGGATTAATCGTACTCGCTCGAGCCCTGCACCCACAGAAACGACTGGATATCGATCATATCCCGCGGACGCAGATCGGCGAGGTCCTTGCGAACGACCTCCGCGAATTGAAGCAGGGAATTGTAACCTTCCCAGGAAGGCTTTGATTCATAATGCAGATCAAAGCCATACTTTCCAGCACAGTGGGATCCGAAGCTTGGAATTCACGTGACTTGAAGTCGCGGCC
>JADMIO012784767.1_pt1 | contig 85680 bp, 67 predicted proteins | sample 8958161 | NCBI WGS metagenome assembly JADMIO01 (sample SAMN16585339, study PRJNA669376) | soil metagenome | isolation source: Crop rotation soil | place: USA: Cullars Rotation, Alabama | collected 2011 | reverse complement strand
CTTTCCCCCGGATTCTCGGCCAGGGGCCCCCCGCCGGCAGCGTTCTTTAGAGCCGGAGAAGTTACCGGATTGAGCTGCCGGATATTGAGGGGCGTGCCGGGATCGATCCGCTGGTTCAGTCGAATGACGAACTCAGGGTTCGACTTGAAGGCTGCGAGCACCGTAACCGGAGTGTTGCCAACCATTCCGCGGCCGCTGACATAGACCACGTCATTACGGTAGGCCGGCGAGCCGATCAGCTGGACACCCGTTACGTAGCTGCCGTACAGAGCTGACAGCCCCGGATCGTTCAGCCAGTTGGGATCCATCTGGCGCAGCCGGGGCGTGATAACCTGGGAAGCGCCGTTGACGTTGATCGTGAACCCGTCGTGCATCGCGTAGGTCCACTTCAGCGTGTTCGCCGCCGACTGGTCGTTCATCGCAAAGAGCACGCCCGAGCCGGGATTCTGATTGTTCGAGTTAACAGCGGCGTTGTAGTAGATCAGGTCATCCGTGCTGAGCGCCGGCGGCCCACTGATCAGACCACTGATTCCAGCCTGCGGATTGGCGGGCATGAAGTAGTTGGAGCGCCACATCACCGGCGGCGAACCGGCAACCTCGGGTCCCCAATCGACCGTGTAGTCCGCGTAGAATGTGTTGCGCGCATCGTCGGTGTTGATCAGCCCGGCAGGGGTATTCACCTGAGCGGGCAGCTTGACGCGCATCTCGTTGTTGATGAAGAACGCCGAGAACTGTCCGGCAGCCGGGTTTACAGCATCGCCGCCCGCCAGGTACGAAAACTCGACCGACTGGTATGCGCCATTCGGATCGCGATAGGTATGGAAGACACGCTGCCGGAGCAACGGATTCTGGCTCTTGGGATGCGCAGCGTCGTTGAAGAGATACCAGGGCGTTCGAGCCCGGGACTTCCAGTACTGTGCGCTTATCTTTGACAGCGGCTCGCCCTTCGTGCCAAACCAATAGGCTCGCACGGAACCTGGTGTCGAACCGGTCGGTGACGGAGCCTGTCCCAGAAAGACCACCTTGTCATAGGCCCCCGTTGCGTTGTCCCGCACGGCGCCTACGGTGGGCGAGCTGATGACAGGCGTGTTTCCTTGAACTGTCGGGATCAGCGTGAGGTCTGCCGCGTCGCCGCCATAGCCTGTTGGCGTCGTGTGGAAAGCGCTTTCCCCGTTGCGAGGGTCGATCGCCATCACGCGGGCGGCCGGCGATCCATTGTCCATCACGTTGACACCGACAAACAGAACGCCTTCCGACCAACCGGGAGTCGGCACCGGCACATCGTATCGCGGATCGGCATTGGGAGTGCCACTGTTTAGTTCCGAGATCAGGTGAGGAGAGTTGTAGAGAGGATCCCAATAGTCCGTGAATCCGGCATTCTGCCCCTTGACCACCCACTCCAAAACGGTGAACTTTGCCATTGGCAGACCGGGCTGGGTGCCAACTCTGGGAGCCGCCCGCACAGCGATCACTGTGCCGTCCGAAAGCGAGACGATAACCAGCTCTCGGTGATTGAAGTTCGCCAGGCTCTGGGTCAGTTGCCCATGGACATTTATGTATTCAGGGTCGTAGAACTCGACGACCAGCGGCGCTGACGCTCCTGTCGGATTGCCCGTTGCGTACTGGGTCAGGCGAATGTTCCAGAGCTCGTCGTAAGCTCGGCCCTGGATAAAATCCTGAATCCCGTCGTCCGGATCACCGTCCGCATCCAGGTCTTCTTCGGGCTTCGCATCGTAGCAGTGCAATGTAAGCCTGCCGTCGACGGAATAGACTAGGTTCTTGTACTGCACTGCGCCGCCGACTTTGGCGGAACCCGGCAGATTCGCCAGCGCGGTGTCCGGCGTCCACTTCTCCAGCAGGGTCGCGCCCATCTTTTCGGGGGTGCCGCTCGACCGGCGCACGTCGTTGAGCGCGGTCATGTTGTTGCTGGTCCACGAGGCCAGGTTGTATGCGAACTTCATATCCACCGGCTTGGCATTGCGGAAGTTCTCGCCGCTTACCGCGCCGCTATTGCCGCCGTAACCGGCATTCACGCCGCCAATGTAGTCGTTGATCGTACAACCAGAGTCCTGGCAACTGACGATGTAGCGACCCGCGCCGATCTGACCGGCGAGGACCAGTGCCCGCCAGCCGGGATTTGGCTTCACAACGCTTACAGGAGCAAGCCCGCGCGTGTTCCAGATGATCGGGGCCAAGTATTCATGGCCCGGCACCTGGTTGCCCGCATTCTGCGCATCGTAGACGAAGTAGTCGCCAACGGCCTTGTCACCCAGGTTCTGCACTTCCTGCGGGGTGATCAGGAAGGGGTAGGTCATTAGCGGGTGGTTGGGAGTTGCGATAATCGCCTGTGAAGCGGAATTGGAGCCGGAATTGAACTGGATATCGGCAATAAACGGCGCGCCGAAGGTCATCCGGCCGCAGTTCTCAACCCAGAGCGTACCGCCGCCATCTACGAACCGGCGAAGTTTCTCGAGGACTTCGGCGCTGAATGAAGTGCCTGACTTGTGACCGCTCAGATAGAGCGCATCGTACTGTTTAAGGTCTTCGGCGGAGAGAGCGTCAATGTTCACTTCCCAGTAGCAGCCCATGCTCTTGAGCGTACGGGCTCCTACGCGGAAGATACGCGATTCCGGCCGCAGCGGATCGAACGCGGGATCGGTGAATCCAGCCCGAACGCGCTGAAGCCAGCGCTGGTAGATATCCGAAGTAACAACCGGAGGCGCGAGCGGATTGACGAAATCCAGACCGAGCGGCTTCAAGTCGGTGCGGGAATCGAGCACGTACCAGATGTACGGGTCAGGATTCTCCGGGCCGCGATTGTTGCCCCCGTTGTCGACAATCTCCATTGCCTTTGAGACGATGATGCCGCAACGGACCTGTCGCCGCTGGGTGGCGTACGTCGCGGTATCCGCCCTGGCCGCCTGGACAGCAACCAGCAATCCCAGTATCGTGAAAAGATTTCGCACTTTCATATTCCGCTCACACTCTTCAGGTATTCAGGTATCGAGGTAATCAGGTATTCATCCGGCAATACCTCAATACATGAATACCTGAACACCTGACTATCTGTTTGCCTCTCCAAAGAACACGTAGCCCGGACAAACCGGAAGTCTGGGTATCGGCGGGAGCGCCCGGCCATAGTTGTCCTGGCGCGTTACGCCGCCAACAACGCCCACCCAGTTGCCGCCGCCCGCTGCCGGCTTCAACACTGCCTTCGGGCCATTCGGGTTGTAGCCCGGATAGGGCGCGTGCAGGAACGGGTCGTACATGAACCGCAACCCTCGCGTAATCCGCGCATTCTTCTCGGAGGCCGCTCGCGGGTCCGATGCCGGGAGCGCCATGCCAAGCTCACTTATGAATACGTGCTGATCCGGAATGTGCCACTCCGTATTCGGGTCGGGCTGCGGCGGGCCGAAACCAGTTGAACCGTAGACCTCGGGGATATATCCCCAGAGCTGCATCCAGGCAGCCTGATCCGCAATGGATGCCGTTCGGTTCTCCGAGATCGCTCCCAGAATCGTGATTCGACAGTCGTAGGGCTCGCCGAAGAACGGGAAATGATCGGCGGTTCCCGGCGGGCGGAGCATCGTGCCAACTCCATAGCCGTAACTTGGATCCTGCGCCCTTCGCACGGCTGCATCGCGGGTGTCGGCCGGGTTGCTATTCACCGAGTAGCCCGGAATGATGAAGAACGAGCCGTTCTGGGCGTACATCACGGCCTCGATCCTCACATCCAGCGGCGACACTGCCATCCGTCCCAGCAGGTAGTCCTGCGTGGCGCCGGTTGCCGTAAAGTCGGGATCGACCGCGGGGCGAATCGTATTCTTGACGCCCGGCGTGTTGAAGAACCTGTAAGTCGGCGCTCCGGCCCCATCTACCGGGAACAGCGGGAACGACGTCTGCTCGAATATCGGCGACACCTGGAAGCCGGCCTGATCCAGCGGGTACACGGTCCCGGGGATGATCTGCGGCGGCGGCGGTCCCGGTCTGAACCGATAGCTCGGGAAGATGTTGTTCGGCGGATCGCGGAACGCTTCATTGACCAGGAAGTTCAGGTAGGCGGGCGGAGTAGATGCCGCGTGCCTGAGCAACAGGTACGACTTGACGCCCGGCTTGACCGGCGACATGTTGTCGGTATAGGCCGTCGGATCGTCGCCATACATGAAGTCCAGCGTGAAAGGCGGCGTCGAGCCGGGCTCGCCAACAGTGACGTCCGTATGGTATGGCGGCTCCTCGTTCTGGAGCGTTGTGCCATACGCCATCGCCTTGTTGGGCGACATGAACATCGTCGTGTTGATCGTGATGTACTCGCGAGCGAGCAGTCCGATCATCGAATCCGGGCTCTCACGAACCAGGCTGCCTTCGACATAGATCGTCTGGTCTGAGACCACATTGAGCGCCGGCGGATTGACTACATCGCGCAACTGGCCATCCGTGAAGGGCTGGCCCGTCCCCCCATCGACATCGGTGTCGTTCGGAGCGCGGCGGATGGGAATCTTGTTCTTATTGGCGAGTAATCCCCGAATCCGGATGTTTCCTTCGCCGAATATCACGCCATTGAAGTCGGGCAGGAATGCGTCTACCTGGTCTTCGGTCATGCCGCCATTGAGCGTCTTCAGGTAGGAGCGGAAGAACTCGTTCTCCAGCTTGATGACCGGCTTCTGGCCGGCGCCCTTGTAGATCAGGAACGTGAAGTCCAGCTCCGCGGGAGCAATGTTGCCACTCGGGTCGCGGAACGGGCGGTCGCTGGCATCGCGGATCACCCTGAATCCGGGTGTAGCAACGAATACGCCGGGCTTAAGGTTGCCATTGGCATCGCGGTCCTGAACGACCGGGTAGCCAAGCTCGATGTAGGCGCCGGGCGGGATATAGTGCGGCCCGTTCCAGTCGCGTGTAGAGCCAGGCCGCATATAGATCGAGCGAAGCGACGTGCCGCCGGCGATCCCGCGATTCTGTGTCTCGCGCTCGTAGTTGCCGAAATTGTTGATATAGAGGCCGCTGCCCATCGCGAACTGGCCGGTATTGAACTGGTTGCCGGGTGGCCCGATCAGGCGGCCGGATTCCCGGCTGAGCAGCCGGTAACGAGTCACGCGGGTCGCCGGGTCGATCCAATCGATTAGCGGCGGATCGAGAACCGAGATCGCGCGAGCCCGGCCCTGCTTGTCCGGCATGCCGCTCGCGTCTCGGAAGATTCCGCCGTCCGAGCTCCAGTTCGGATCATCTTTGTCGATGACGGTTACGACATTGCCGGTCTGGGCGTTCACAATCTTCAGTGTGCCGGCGTTCGGGTCCGTGTCGGCTTCCCCAACATCCGGGCTTCCCGATGGAATCTTGACGCCGCCGGCAACAAAGCTATATTCCCCGTTCCTGGGATCGTTGACAAGCGTCATGTCCCCAAGCGGCATGAACGTCGTGTTTATCCGAATAGGCGCGCCTGGATTGGCAATAGTTCCCGGCGCTGGACCGAACGTGCGGGTCTGCATGCCGCCAAGCTGCATGGTGAGCGGGTTCACGTTACCCGCGAAACCCATAATGTTCATCGAAGGCGGCACTCCGAACGATGCCACTGCCTTCGTATCCTTGTCCTTGTTGGTCACAAAGCGCAGGAAGTCGGTGAGGCCGAGCTCCTTATATGCAACGAACTCGCGGCGAAGTCGCGGAGCCGGCGTGTTCAGGTAAGACGTCGGGTCGTTCGGATTGAGGAATCCAACACGGCCAACCGATTCGATCTTGATGTACTTGCCCAGCGGGTTGAGACCGTTGGCCGGATTCCCGTCGATGTAGCCGGGCGCGTAAGTCACCCGGATGAGCGCGCGCCCACCGGGTCGGTTGTTGCCGAATTCGATCCGGCTGTATCCGTCATCCAGCCAACGCTTGTCCGGATCGTTCGGGTTAACGGCCGGCGTCGGAGCGGGCCGCCAATCAGCTCCGTCCCCGCTGTTTTCCATGGACGAGCGGGCGTATTCGATCCCTGCGCGGGCAAACTCTTCGGCGCTCAGGGTGTCGCTGGCGCGGCCCGTGTTGAGCAGGTTGCGCGCAACGATCGCCACGAACAGCCCGCCCACGAAGAGCAGGATGAACATGATGATCACCGCCATGATCAGGGACTGGCCCGATCGGCGGCGGGCAATGTTATGTCGATAACCGTTCATATCGTTTAAGTGTTCGGTGTTCGGTGTCCGGGACCGAAGACCTATCTCTGCAAGTTACGTACCTGGACCTTCTGAGTCAGGTTGACCTGCTGCGGCTGGCCGGAGTTGAAGTCGTACAGCCTCACGGCGAGGGCAACCGTTACCAGCTCTCGGGTCAGGTAATCAGCCTTCACCACGTCGGTGGTCTTGTTGTTCTGAATCTGGTAGGTAACGACGATAGGTACATCGGGCTTGCCGTCTCCATTCGCATCCGCATACGGGATCGCATGGCGCTTGACCTGGTCCGGCGCATCGATCTGGCTGTCGAAAATGATCGTGCCCGCCGATTGCAGCACCTTCTGAGTCTGCTGGAGCTCGGGTGGATCGTTCTGATCGACCGGCTGCATGTTGCCCACGTCGGCGTAGTTGATCATATACTCGTTCGGGCCGATCTTTTTCGGATCCGTATTGCGTGGGACACGAGTGTACGTGATCGGCAGGCCATAATGGGGGCCGGGCAGCATGTCCGGTCCAACTACGACCTCGGATCCCGGCACGATGAGCGCGTTCGGCACCCAGCTCCGCTTATCGGGTTGCTGCTCGAGCGGTGGGCGCGGGCCGTTGATTCCATCCGGCGCATTGCCCGGAATCTCCGGATTGAGTCCGGGCTCGAGACCGACGATCGTTGGCGTTGCAGAATCGAACAGACCGGCGATCGTTATCATTCGATAGATATCGTGCTCGCGGCCCGCCGGCCAGCCTGAAGCGCCATAGTTCAGCGCGCTGGCATAGTTAGTGTCGAACTCGGTGTTAACGCGCGATGGGTCAAACGTCGATGGCATCGGAACGCCGTTCAGGTCGTGCAGCACAAGCGAGTCCGGGAAAGAGCAGTTCACGAGGCCGCGCCGGACATCGGTGCTGAGCATTATCTCCGGGCGGGCCTGATTGCCCAGTTGGCCCCTCGCGTCGAGCTTGAAACCCGCCGTTACGTCCTGGGTCAGCGCATTGTTCTGCGTATCGTACTGCTGCATCCGGATATCGCCGGCGCCGGAATCGTAGAAATACTGGAGCGGGTTGACGTTCAGCGCGCTCCGGAACATGTAGAGCCGATAGGGCAGCGTCCACGCGCCGTGCGCCTCGCGATACGATGTGGGCGCGACATAAGGAGCTTCGTTATGAACGTCTACGAAGCTGGCCGGATTGCCGGCGTCGTTCCCGACGTAGGTGGGCTGGAAGCTCACCCGCTGGATCAGCCTGGGCAGGCCCGTATTGAGATCCCAATTCGTGTTGCCGTTATCATCGCGGTCGATCGTAACTGCGTCGCCCCGATCGGTCGGGATCATCGCTCGGGCGAGCGCCCGCCAATTCTCGCAGACGTTGACCTTGCCGTCGCCGTTGTCGTCCTTCCACCCATCGACCTTATCCGTGACTGAGCCGCCCGGCAGCTCCACCGTTCCGGCGACGCTGTTGTCATAGAAGAAGTCCGAATCGTAAAGGATCGGATTGCCGCTGGCGTCGACCTTGAGGAGTCGCTTGTCGACCTGCACCTGGCCGCCAATGGTAAGGTTGGCCATATACGGCGAGAATACGGCGCGGTACATGATCGCCGGGTTGTGCTGGGTGAAGTCGATCTTCTCCAGCGGATTAACCGCGGTGTTCGAATCGTAAAAGTTGTTATAGGGCGTGACGGCCGCGCCGGGCAGGTTGCTCGGCGGTCCCGGGAAGTCCATCGACGCGTTGTTGCGGAGCCCGATCCAGTAGCGAACAATCACTCGACCCGGAGCGAGCGGCAGCGACAGGTCGCCACGGTTGATCGCGAGGCCGGTGGTCGGGTCGATCTGGCCCGACGGCACCGATGCGTTCTGGTCCTGCACACGAGCCGGCGGCACGAAATCGAAAATGCCGAAGGGGATGTAATACGGGACCTTGTTCTTGTTCTTGTCGAACACCCACATCGTCACGGCATTCGGCACATCGGCGAGCAGTCCGAGCTTGTTGATGTCCAGGTGATGATCGAACACGAAAACGCCGTTGGCCGTGTCTCGCTGGATGATCTCCATCGCCTGGCGCGCGGTGTCCTGGGCCAGCACCTGCACACGGGCCCGGTTGGTCAGGTTGAATCCCTGCACCATAGGCCCGAATATGAGCCCCAGCAGGATCGTGGTGATCGCCATGACCACGAGCAGCTCCAGCAGCGTGAAGCCTCGGTTTCGATATCTAAATGATGGGCTGATCATCGTTTTGCGTATTCCGTATGGCGTCCTGCCATGGGCAGAAGAACGAATGCCGTGCATTTACTGTTCTCCTGTCCTGGTCAAGAACGTGTCGCGATCGATCCGGAGCCAGCGCACCGTGAAGTCGTTGCCTGCCCCGCCTTGCGTAACCCGGCCGCCGTTCGTCCACATGACCCGCGCGCGGAACGAGATTCCCTGCACACCGACCGCCGGCGATCCCGCCAGGGACGGGTCCCACCTGACGGCGTCCTGATGCTTTGACTTCAGGTCGATCCAGGTCAGCGTCCTGTTGCCGTTCGATATCGGCAGATTCTGGAATGTTGCCGGATTGCTTTCGATCCGGTAGGATTCGTTGCTCACCCGGTGCGAAACGCCATTGCCGTCGACATAGTACAGGTCGCGGAGCACAATCGTCTTGCCGGCTTCCATCAGCGGGAAGTACATCTTCGTCGGATCGCCAGGATCGCCGCCCGCCGAGGGAACGTAGTATTCGGCCAGACCCACATTGGGACCGTCGCCGGCTGCGGCCGCCGGATGGCTGCGATAGCGATTCGCGGCCTTCTGAACAGAGAGACCCCAATCGCCCTGAGCCCGGTAGAAGAACCGGAACGTCGCGGCAGCATTGGCTTGACCGAACACATCCGAGAAGGTGACCACTCCGTCCTTGTAATTCACCTTCCAATTCGCGTTGCCGTTAACGTCCAACTCGGGCACTTCTACACCGCGGGTCAGGTCGTATATGACAAAGTCCTTCTGGTTGTTTGTTGGGATGCTGCTGTCGCGGAACAGGCCGATGTACTCTCTGTTGTCTTCTTCGACTTCGCCCAGCCGCTTAAGGAACTTGAGTGTCATGTTCACGACGTAAGGACCGGACACGGGCATCGGCCGATCTTCCCGGATGATATGCCAATCCAGCACGTCGTAGTCGATCCTCGCCGTGAGCGGCTGAGGTCCGCCGGTCGAGTTCTCCGTGTAGTCGCGGCCCAGCGGATTGAATACGAGCACTCCGACGTTCCCGAACGAGCCCTCGTTCTGCGAGAGAATGTCGTATTGATACGGGTCAGAAGTCGACCAGTTGTACTTGCCTGCCACAGGCGGAGTGCGCACGAACTTGCGGGCGGCAGTATCGCTGTCCGGCACGAGCGGCCGGCCGTTGTTGCCCTTGGTATCGATCCATCCCGCAAAGTTGGCGGGCACCTTGACGACTTCATCGATGATGGTCTGCACCATCAGGCCCACGTCGTAATAGCTGTAATTGAGTATGAACTCGCGATCGTACGCGGCCGGCTGAAATGCGACTTTCGGGGTCCGCGATTCGTCGCCATAGTCGATGGCGTACTGGTTATTGCCATAGATCTGGGGCGTATCGGGATCGCTGGAGTCTTCTGCATTCCTTGCCATGGGCGCGCCGGAGACGAAGACGCTGTCGGCCTGCTGGAACCACGGCACAGCGTAGATCGGCCCGAACGAAACAACGTAGATTGAACCTTGTCCGGCGGATGTGGGCGAGGGCGCCGGTATGCGAACCGTTTCGCCGAATACCCGGCGGATTCGGTTAATGTTTGAATAGTAGTAGGGGTCGACGTTCAGCGGACCGAGCGACTTAATGTCGCTGATGTCGTCCGGCGTCATGTTGAGCGCGATCTGGAACGCGTATCCCGGCGCCGCAACGATCGGAACAGGCTGGATCGGCACGATCATGTCCGGAAGGTTTGCCGACGTGGCGATTGCCCTGTCCATCTCCTGACGTGCAATCTGCGCTGCAAACGTCTCAAACTCGGATCGCTTGTTGATCAAGAATCCGGGCCCGAACAGACTCAACAGGGCGAATATCCCGATGAGCAGCAGCACGAGAACTGTCAGGATCTCGATAAGCGAAATACCGGATTGTCGTCGGAACGAGGTCTGCATAGCCATATCGCGTTTGTGTAGAGCGCATTCCCGGCCGTACTGCGGGAGGCGCTAATCTCCGTCAATGCCTTTGTCTGACTGCGGCGCTTAGTTCGGTGTTCCTCATAGCGCGGTTTTCCACGTACAAAGAACGCCGGCGACAGAACCATCAGGAGTCCTGTTGCGAGCGAGCGAACTTGAGAGCGAACAATGTTCGGTATTAGTCGTTGGGCGCTACCGACGCAAAACACCAACGACTATTTATTCAAAACGTTATGCCCATAGCCGAGCATCGTCTTGTAGTCGATCTTTTGAGCTTTGCCTGACAGCGAAACCGCAGTAAAGGTCGGCACATTCGATGAAGTCGTATGCCACGTGCAGTACGTCAAGAGCGTCTTATCCGAAGCCGGGTTGCTGTATTTCAACTGCACCGGCAGGTCATTGGCGCCGGTTATGCCGGTCCAATCCGTCGCATAGTGCAGCTCGTAGACCTTGTTGCCGGCCGGATCCTTCGCCACCTGGCCGTTTGGAAGTATGCGCGGCGAGACATCATACGAATCGAAGGTGTAGAAGTACATGGGCATGCCCTGATAAGGTCCATCCAGGAAGCACGCAACCGGCTCGCCGTTATCGGTCGGACAGGTGTTGTAGACCGCAGTGCCAGGATCGGTGACGTAAGAGTGTGCGGTTCCGTCCGGCCGGATCGGCCAGCTGGGCGGCCGCGGCGGGAAGTGCGCCAGGGCGATCTGGTTCTTGTTTGGTGGAATATCATCCGGACAGTAGAACACGCGCGAATCGCGAATCTGCTCGCTGAATAGATATCCGTTGATGATTCGATCTGCGCTCGCCAGACAGGTGTTCGGCTGCGTGCCGAATGGCAGCCCGGTCGAAATCTCCGGATGGCAATTGCCGTTCAGGTCGATCAGGCCGTGCTCGGCTATTCCCATGAGCGAGGGCGGATAGGCGCCCTCATCTTCGTGGTAGACGCGAGCCGACACATAGAGCTGGTGAAGCTTGGAAAGACAGTCAGACGCCCGGGCCTGCTCTCGCACGGTCCCGGCCGTTGGGAATAGAATGGCCGCGAGCACGGCGATGATGGCGATGACTGTGAGGAGCTCAATCAGCGTAAATCCGCTCGCGCGGTGGGATTTCAGATGCATCGTTCAGCCCTTTGTGAGCGCCCAGGGCGCCCAGTCGTGTCCGAGTGACAGGTAGTGGAGACGTGCGAACAAGAGCCGCAGCCTGAGCCCGGCCCGTCTGTCTGACGATCCGTTCCAGCTATTGTTCCGCGTCGACTTGAAAGATTCATTCTTTTCGGTTATCGCTCTTCGGTCCTCGGTGTTCGGCCTTTAGCCGAGTGCAACGGCCAGGGCGCGAGATCTATCCCAGTCCGGAAAACCGCAAATACCAGCGAATGAGCGGCTCTGCCAGCCAGATCGCCAGGAAGAAGCCGACCACCATAAAGGGACCAAACGGGATGTGGGTGGGGCCGGGCACAAACTGATCATCCGCTTGATTCTCTTCCTGCTCGCCAACTCCTGCAAGGCGCCTTGCCGCCGGGATTCCGAGTTTTGCTCCCAGCTCGACGAGCAGGTCGAAGAAGGTTAGATATATAGCCCCGAAGATCAGAGTCTCCTTCATGCTTGCCGGAGGCTCCGGCTCGTCACGTCCAGCCTCAGCCCCGTCAGTGGTCTCCGGGCCTGACTCGGAATCCGGGACCTCTTTGCTCGATAGCGCCTGGGTGACCAGTACCATCGCGATCCCCGCAATCGCCCCGACACCAATCGCGAACAGAAACGATACCATTGCATAGCGCAGCGGCATCAGAACGGCGCCAATCGCGCGCGCGAGCTTTACGTCACCATCACCCATTGCGTTCTTCCGAAAGATGGCAAGACCAACGACCTGAATTGCAACAAACACTCCAGCACAGGCTATAGCTCCAAAGATCGATCGTGGAAGCCATCCCCAAAGAAGCGCGTGTCCAGGCTCGCCGGCTGCGATTCCCCAGAAGTCCCGACCAAAGCCGACGAGCAAGGCAAACGTATTTACGCCATCCGGGATGATGAAGTGCTCGAGGTCGATGAAGAACGCCGCGATCAGCGCGGCAGCAAACAGGCAGTAGGCGACCGAATCAGCGGCGTTGCCGAAGTGGTAGGTGAGAACTGCAAAGACCGTCGCGGTCAACAGCTCGACGCAGAAGTAGCGCCAGGAAATCTTGCCGCCGCACGTCCGGCATTTCGCGCGCAAGACGAGAAAGCTCAAAAGAGGGATGTTCTCTAGAGCGGTTAGCTCTCGATCACAATGGGGGCAATGCGAACCGGGAGAGACGACGGATTCCCCACGAGGGACCCGCCAGATCACGACATTGAGGAAGCTGCCAATTACGGAGCCGAAAAGGAAGGCGACCGCGGCCCAGAGCTCGGGATAGACCATGATGAGAGGGTGAGGAGTGAAGAGGTGAGGAGGTGAGTGACATTCACCTCTTCACCTCCTCACCTCTTCACCTTATTCAGATTTGGCCGCGTCGCCGCTGCCGTGCGAGTCGTCGCCGCCACCGGACGTGAGGTTCTGAATCACGTTGATCAAAGGCATGAACATGGCGATGACGATGAACCCGACGCAGACGCCGAGGAAGACGATGAGCACCGGCTCGATCGCAGCCGTCAGGCTCTGCAGGGTTGCGTCGACTTCCTGCTCGTAGAATTCCGCGATCTTGGTGAGCATCTGGTCGAGAGCTCCAGATTCCTCACCGATCGAGACCATGTGCACCACCATCGGCGGGAACATGCGGCTCTTTTCGAGCGGGTCGTTGATGCGGTCCCCTTCTCGAATTCGGGCGCGGGCGTTCATGACCGCTTCTGCGACTATTCCGTTCCCGACAACTCCGGCCACGGTTTCGAGCGCCTGCAAGATCGGTACGCCGGAAACAAGAAGCGTGCCAAGCGTGCGGCTGAAGCGGGCGAGAACGATCTTGTGGTGGAGCTTGCCGAAGACCGGTACCTTCAGCTTCACCCGGTCGATTACGCGCCTTCCGATTCTGGTCGTGCCGAAGTATTTCAGCGCGATCCACAGAACGAGGAGAATTATGATCCCCATCCACCACCGGTTCTTGAGGAAGTCGCTGAAGTCGACCAGCACCTGGGTCATTGCCGGAAGTTCTTTGACGCCGAGATCCTTGAAGAGCTCGACGAACTTCGGAACGATGAAGGTGCAGAGGCCGACAACGATACCGACGGCGACCACGACGACGATACAGGGATAGGTCAGGGCGGCCTTCACCTTGCGGCGAAGCTCCATGTCCTTCTCAAGAAAGTGGGAGAGTCTCTGGAGGGCTTCCTCCAAAACGCCACCGACCTCACCGGCCTTTACCAACCCGACGAACATGTTACTGAAGGTCTTGGGGTATTTGGACATCGCCTTTGAGAGCGTCTGGCCGGATTCCACTTCCTGCTGGATGTCGATGATCATCCGCTTGAGCTTGGGGTTGGTGGTCTGCTCGCCCAACACGTCGAGCGCACGGACGAGCGAGACGCCGGCATCGATCATCGTGGAGAACTGCCGGCAGAAGATGGAGAGGTCCGCGAGCTTAACGCGGCCCCATCCGCCTCCGGCAGCCTTCTTCTTGCGGCCGGCCGCGGTCTGCTTGATATCGGCGACGGTGAAGCCCTGCTCCTGCAGCCTGCGCCGCAGAATCTCGGCATTCTCCGCGTCCGAAGTGCCGGTCCGGGTTTGCCCGGCGGCGTCTCGAACGGTGTAACTGAACGTTGCCATTAAGTCTCCTCCTCCGGAGGTGAGTCCGCTTTCGCGGAGGTGCAGCTTGAAAGATATCGACCGGCTCACCCGGCCACAAAGTTCATATTGATTGACAACTCAATCGGATCAATGTTCCCTTACAGTCGTTGCGTGCCTGATCCGCTTGTCGGCATAGTTGCCGTACGGATCATCTTTTCAAGTTCCGGCGGGTTCATGGCCCGCTCCATCGCCAGTTCGTACGTGATCATACCGCGGACGTAGAGGTCGCGGAGCGACTGGTCCATCGTCTGCATGCCGAGATTGGCGCTCGTCTGGATCATGGATGTGATCTGGTGCGCTTTGTTCTCGCGAATCAGGTTGCGGACGGCCGGGCTGGCTGTCATGATCTCCATCGCGCAGATTCGGCCAGGCTGATTAGCGCGAGGCAGAAGCTGCTGGCAGAGGATCGCCTGCAGGTTGTTCGAAAGCTGCAATCGCACCTGCTCCTGTTGGCCGGGTGGGAACGAGTCCACAATGCGCTCTACCGATGTCGCCGCGCTGTTCGTATGAAGCGTTGCAAACACGAGGTGGCCGGTTTCAGCGGCCGACACCGCGTTTTGCATCGTCTCCAAGTCTCGCATTTCACCGACGAGGATCACGTCCGGGTCTTCTCGAAGTGCGGCGCGAAGTGCGTTGGCAAAGGTCTTGGTGTCCTGCCCTACCTCGCGCTGGTTGATGATGCTGAACCGGTGCTGGTGCAGGTATTCGATCGGGTCCTCGATCGTGATGATATGCACCGAGCGCTCGCTGTTGATCTGGTTGATCATGCCTGCGAGCGAGGTAGACTTGCCGGAACCGGTCGGACCGGTAACAAGGATGAGTCCGCGCGGAAGGCGCGTGAGCTCTTCCAGAACGGCCGGCAGGCTGAGCTCTTTGAGAGTTGGAATCCGGGCCGGGATAACGCGGAAGGCCATGGCTGTGTTGCCTCGGTCGCGATAGACGTTTACGCGGAACCGGGAAAGCCGGGCCAATGAGTACGAGAAGTCCAACTCGTATGTGGTCTCAAAGCGCTGAATTTGATCGTCAGTCAGGATGTCGTAAATAATGCGTTGTGCGCTCTGAGGATCGACCTTTTCATAGTTGGTCGGCAGCAGTTGGCCATCCACGCGGATGATCGGAGGGATGCCCACCGAGATGTGCAGGTCCGAGCCGCCCTTCTCGACGACGATTCGGAGCAAGTCGTCGATGTGGCAGTCGTCCATCGGGCGAGGTCGCGCGCTCGGCGCTGCCTGCGGGACGGATTGTGGCGTAACGGGTTGAGTCTGTTCGCTCACGTCTTAGCTCCATGAATGAGAGAATGAGAGAATGAGGGAAAGAGGGAGAGATCGCTCACTCCCTCGTCCCCTCGTTCCCTCACTCTGTACTAATGTCCTGCCGTAAACACGACGCGCATGACTTCGTCGGGCGTCGTTATGCCTTCGAGGACTTTGTTCAGTCCGTCTTCCTTGAGCTCGAGCATGCCGTTGGCCTTCGAGGCGTCGCGGATGTCGGCAAGTGGAGCGCGGCGTACTATCAGCTCGGCGATCTCGTCGTTTACGCGCATCAGCGAGTAGATGCCGAGACGGCCGCGATAGCCTGTCTGGCGGCAGTTCTCGCAACCCCGACCGCGCCAGAGCGTCACCTTCTGATCTTCTGATTCCGGCTTGAAGCCGAATCGCCTCAGCTCACTCCCTTCGACTTCGTAGGGCTCCTTGCAGTTCGAGCATATCTTTCTGCCAAGGCGCTGGGCGAGCACTCCGATGACCGTCGCGGAGATAAGGAACGGCTCAACCCCCATGTCGATCATTCGGACGACGGCGGATGGCGCGTCGTTGGTATGAAGCGTTGAAAGGACGAGGTGGCCGGTAAGCGAGGATTCAATCGCGATATCTGCCGTTTCAAGGTCGCGCATTTCTCCTACCATGATGATGTCCGGGTCCTGGCGGAGGAAGGAGCGAAGCGCGGTCGCAAAGGTCAGGCCGGCCTTCTTGTTGACCTGAACCTGCGTGATGCCGGCCAGCTGGTACTCGACGGGATCCTCGATGGTGAGGATGTTCTTCTCGATCGAGTTCAGCTTATTAAGCACCGAGTACTGCGTGGTCGTCTTTCCCGAACCGGTCGGACCGGTGGAAAGCACCATTCCGTTCGGCTGGATCACGAGCTCCTCGAGCTGCGCCTGGAGCTCGGGCGCAAACCCCAGCTTGCTGAGACCGATGAGAACACTGGACTGGTCGAGAATTCGGCAGACGATCTTCTCGCCAAACACGTTGGGGAGACAGGAGACGCGGAGGTCGTAGTTCTTGTTTTCGAACCGGACTCCGATGCGGCCGTCCTGCGGAATTCTGCGCTCGGCGATGTTCATCTCCGCCATGATCTTGTAGCGGGAGATAAGCGGCGCCTGGATGTACTTCGGCAGCTTCATCGTCTCATGGAGAACGCCGTCCACACGATAACGAATGCGGAGACCACGCTTCTCCGGCTCGATGTGGATGTCCGAAGCGCCTTCGCGGATTGCCTGCTGGATCAGGGTGCTGGCGACCCGGATGATAGGGGCTTCTTCCGCCATTGCAGCCGCAGCTTCGTCGTCATCCTCAGCCGTCGCAGCCTCTCCACCAGATCCGTACTTGGCGATCTCCATATTGATTTCACCAATGAGGCTGCCGGCCATCGGCGCCATGCCGGGCGAGCCGCCGTTGCCGGATGATGGACCGGGGGCCGAGCCACCATAGACTCGTGAGATCGCATCCTCTATGTCGCCGGGGGCAGCCAGTACTGCGCGTATGTTGCAGCGGGAGACAAGGCGGAGGTCGTCGGAAGCAACCAGGTTATTCGTATCCGCCATGGCGACATAAAGAGTGTTCGTGGCGGTGTCTTTTTTGACGGGGATGACATTGTGCCGTTTGGCAATATGCTCGGGCACAATGTTGACAGCCGTCGGCTCGGGCGCGTGACGGGAGAGGTCGACGAATCCGAGGCCCTGCTCCTGCGCTCTGGCGCGGGCGACGTCTCGCTCGCTGGTAAACCCCATCTCAACAAGGATTTTTCCCAGGTCGCTCTTGGTTGCTTTCTGGGCTTCCAGCGCCTGATTGAGCTTGTCCCGGTCTATGTAGCCTTCCGCGACCAGAAACTCCCCCATGCTCTTTCGCGTCATGACTGCCACTTAATGCCTCCCGTACCTGTTGAGCTCGCGCCGTGCGCGGCGCGATTATAACATAATGCTTCTTGTGGCGCAACCGTTACAGCCGGGCAGAAAGCCCATCCATCACGGCTCGCTCCATAATGTCCCGGGGCGGCGCTATTCCCGTCCAGATCTCGAATGCCTTTGCTCCCTGCCCTACCAGCATCTGCACCCCATTCAGCGCCGGCGCTTTTGCTGCACGGGCTGCCTGAATCAAATGCGTTTCGGGCGGATTATAGACGAGATCGTAAATGAATAGTCCCGGGCGCAAAGCCTCGGCGGGGATGGGACAGGAATCCTCGTTCGGGTACATGCCGATTGGCGTCGTGTTTACGAGCAAATCTGTCTGCTCGAGCAAATCTGACCACCCCATTCCCCCACTATTGATCAGGCTCGAGCGTCTTTGTTGGTCATCGTCGGGCCACGGCGTCGACTCTACTCCGGCAGCTGCAGCAAGCAGTCTCGCTCGCTCCGCCGTCCGATTGACGATGCTTACGCAGGCGCCATCCCACGCCAGCCTGAACGCAACCGAGCGCGCCGCGCCTCCGGCTCCCAGCACGACGACGCTCTTGCCTTGAGGCGTGAATCCAGCGTCGAGCAACGGCTGAAGAAAACCGTCGCCATCCGTGTTGTAACCGATCAACCTGCCATCCACGTTGTGGATAGTGTTGACGGCGCCAACCGCCTGCGCTTCCGGCGAAACTTCATCCAGAAACGGCAGCGCGCACTCTTTGTGCGGAATCGTGAGGTTCGCCCCTACGATTCCCAGCGTCCTGATGCTGTTGATTGCCGGACCGATGTCCTCCGGCCGGACGGAGTAAGGGATATAAACGAAATGAAGCCCGAGCGCCGCGATCGCGGCATTGTGCATCGCGGGGGATAAAGAATGCTCGACCGGGTGGCCGAATACGCCCAAAACTTTCGTGCGGCCCGTGATGCGAATGATCGGATCCAATTGTATGAATGGGGAGCGTACTCCGTAATTGTAACAGAGTTTGCACGACTTGTAAACCAATTCCTTCTGTCCGTCCGCACAAGCTCTCCGTCAATTCCAAATCAGACATAGTTGCCGTCTTGCTGTCACCGGCAGATTATGAAGGACAGCTTTAGCTTCCTGATGAAACCACGCGTGGTTCCATGTGTTGATGGAGGAGGGCGAAATAGAGCATGATTGTGACGCGCCGTCACCGGAAAGCATCCGAATGTTAAAGTCAGCGTTTGCCGGATGATTTACGGCTGCGATTCCTTCATGTCTTGCTGCCTTACGAGCTGAGATGACTGACACGAGACGAAGTTCATGGCGCGCATGGACGGTTTCTCTAACCGGAGTATTCGTGTTCTCATGGCTTTGGTATTCGTGGAACCGACCATGCTGGTTCGATTTCATGATTCATGGCGCGCGTTACGATCGCTTGGTGGCTGCAGCGAAGAAACATGGATTGGGGCCACACGGATTTCTGCATCGTGCTCCAATCGAAGGCTATCTTGTCGATGCGAATCAGGACAAGGACGGTCGTTGGTCCATTTCATTCGTCACCATGGATTACGGACACCTCGGTTACTACGGCTATATCTTCGCCGATCGAGACCCTGAAGTCAATAAGGATTTCATCACGGGCCGACTGGGCGAGCATTGGTGGACTTACCACGATAATACTTGGTGAAGAAGAGGATTCACAGCGAGCGACGGCAAAGCATATATGCACGAGTCCGGTTGCAACGACGAATCCGGCGATTCGCGGTCGAAATAGGAGTGCTGATGCGCTGTTTTGCAGTTGCGGTCTTGACGCTCGTTGCCGCATCTTCTATTGCCTTCGGGATGGACAACGCTCCGTCCGAATCGAAGAACCCACCCACCCGAACCGCGCCCCAGGACATCAAGTGCCCCAAGTGCGCGCACATGAACCGGCCGGACGCCAAGTTCTGCGCCGATTGCGGAGCGCTGCTGAAGGCTTCCAGTTGCCCGCGCTGCGGAGCTGAAACGCACGCAGGAGACAAGTTCTGCACCAACTGCGGCTTGAACCTCGCCACGGGCAAGCCGGCCGAGCAGCCGCAGGAAACGGTCCCCGCCGAGCACCAGCCCGTCTATCCATCGCTCAAGATTGGTGGATTCGGGGATGTCGATTACTCCACCACCGGCCGGGGAGCTTCGCGAGCATTCAGCCTCGGTCAGTTCATACTCCACTTCAACTCGGCGTTATCCCCGCGATTCAACTTCTTCTCAGAGCTTAGTTTGACCCCGCGCACCGATGCCGGTACCGGCTCGCCGGCCGTCGTCGGCTATAACCCGGACGTCGAGCGGGCGATCATCCGATACGACCAGAACGACCAGCTCAAACTCTCATTGGGCCGATATCATACACCGGTCAACTGGTGGAACACCGCCTACCACCACGGGCTGTGGCTTCAGACGACAATTGCCCGCCCGGAAATGGTGCGGTTTGGCGGGCAGTTCATTCCGGTTCACTTCGTTGGCGGCCTTTTGGAAGGCTCGATTCCGGCCAACGGATTAAACCTTGGGTACAACGTCGGTCTCGGCAACGGACGCGGACCTGTCGCCAGCCGCGCGGATGACGCGGGCAACAGCAACAACGACCTGGCCTGGCTCGCCAATGTGTTCATCCGCCCCGACAAGCTCTATCCGCTGCAGGTCGGCGGTTCGCTCTATCGGGACAAGTTCGTGCTTTCGCCATCGGGGCGCACCTTCCGGGAGTGGATCTATTCGGCGCACATCGTGCTGCAGAAGGAGACGCCGGAGATCATCGCGGAATATGCGAGGATCAACCACAAGGAGAACGGCGGCCCGAACCGGGACAGTGAAGGATATTACATCCAGGCGGCCTATCGCTTGCCCGGCTTCGGCGGTAAACTAAAACCGTACTACCGCTACGAGCGGATGATCATCCCGTTGGGCGAGCCGATCTTTACCGCGACATCCGGGTTGACCGGCTCCGTATTTGGATTGCGGGCAGATGTATCGGAGCTTGTGGCCTTGAAGTTCGAGTACCGTGATTTTGTGCGCAAGACTCTTGCAGGGACGCACGGGCTGCTGGGGCAGCTGAGCTTTGCGTTTTGAGATTGCCATGGGCAAACCACAAGCCATCTTCGCATTCATAATCGTTCTCGCGACAATGGCCTGCTCGCGAGTTGGGCCCGCTGTGGCAGCTGTTGCGGCTCCGACTACCGCCGACGTAGCCGTAATCGCAGGGCCGGATGTCACAGAGGACAAGCTTTCCCTTCCTGAGCTCCGACGCATCGTGCTTGGTGACACCCAGTTCTGGAAATCCGGCAAGCGTGTTACGCTGCTTATCCGGGCGCCGGTTGCGCACGAGCGGGACGTTGTTCTAAAGAAGATTTGCGGGATGTCGGAGGCTGCTTTCCGGCAGCATTGGATCGCCAAGGTGTTCCGCAACGAAGCGCCCTCCGGACCCAAAGTTGTTAACTCGACGCAAACCTCACTCGATCTTGTGGCCGCACTGCCCGGCTCCGTAGCGTTCGTCGATGTGAACGACGTTCCCAGGAACAGCAGGCGAATCAAGATCGACGGCAAAGCGCCAGGCGACAAGGGCTACGCTCTTCAATAGGACGCCTCGATGACGATCCGGCGGCGTCTCGCGCTCTCATTCCTCTCCATACTCGTCCTCTTCGCCGTCAACATCTCCGTCTACCTCTGGAGCAGCCAGTATCGCGCCGCGGCCGTTGAGGATCGTCGGCGTGCAATGGCGCGCCAGATTCTCATCGCCAGCATCGACCGACAGATCACCGAAGTAAAGCGCGAAGTCTCACTCCTGGACCAAACACCCACCGGCGCCGGCTCCACGGACGAGAAGAAGGCCGAAGTCGCCCAGTTCGACACACAGATATCTGAGGTGCAGCGACAAACCGGCGAGTTCCGAAAGCTCTCGAGCGGCGGCGCCGTGACGCAGGCCGCCAGGCTTGAAACCGTGGTCGGCGACCTGAGCGCGTCCTGGAAGCGATACTCCCAGAACCTTGGAACGAACCAGACGAAGGCTATCCTCGAGAGCGCAACCCACATAGAGCCGCTATCCGAAGAAGCGAAGCAGATCCTGAAACAGCTGGAGAAGGACGAGGGCATCCGCGCGGACGAGTCCGGCAGGGAGTTTGCACGGGCCACTGATCTGACCGACCGCGCGAGCCTGCTCCTGTTCGCGTTCTCGACCCTCGTAGCGGTATTGGTAGCCGTCTCTCTGTCTCGCCAGCTGACCCGCGGTCTTGAGGGCCTGCAAAGGGGCGCGCTCGAGATCGGAAGCGGTAAACTCGACCATCAAATTCCGATTCAGGGTCGGGACGAGCTCGCCACACTGGGACATGCGTTTAACCAGATGTCCGGGAATCTCGCAAGCGCGCAGCGAGATCTGCTCCAGGCCCAGGAGGAGACCGAGCAGCGGAACCGCGAGCTGGAGCGTCGGGACCGCGAGCTGGAAGCGATCAACGCCCAGCTCGAAGAATCCGAGAAGGTGGCACAATCCGCGAACCAGGCCAAGAGCGAGTTCCTGGCCAACATGAGCCACGAGTTGCGAACCCCTCTGAACGCCATCATTGGCTACAGCGAGATGCTGATGGAGGAGGCGGAGGATGCCGGCCTCAACGACCTGGTGCCGGACATCAAGCGGATCCACGGCGCCGGCAAGCACCTGCACGCGCTAATCAACGACGTGCTGGACCTCTCCAAGATCGAAGCCGGCAAGATGGACCTGTTCCTGGAAGACTTTGATGTTCGCATCATGGTCAACGAGGTCGTGACGACCGTCAAGCCGCTGATGCAGAAGAATTCCAACGAGCTTGAAGTAATCTGCTCGCCGGACGTTGGGACCATGAAAGCCGACCTCACCAAGGTCCGCCAGGTGCTGTTCAATCTGCTGAGCAACGCGACAAAATTCACCGAGAATGGCAAGATCACGCTGAACGTCGAGCGGGCAGTGGCCACCGTGCAATTCCGGATTGCCGACACTGGCATCGGCATGTCGGATGAGCAACTGGCCAAACTGTTCAACGCATTTTCACAGGCAGACGCGTCGACGACGCGCAAATATGGCGGGACTGGATTGGGACTGGCCATTAGCCGCAAGTTCTGCCAATTGATGGGCGGAGATATTACTGTCGAGAGCGAGCCGGGCAAGGGGTCAACCTTTACGGCCATCATTCCTTCCGACGCATCGCTTACGCCCGAGACCGTCCTTGTTGAGGCCGGCACGCCTGCTGCCGGTCAGGACATTAACCGGCCTCAGGTGCTCGTTATCGACGACGATCCGAGCTCGCGCGACCTGATATCGAGGCACTTGACGCGGAGCGGATTCTCCGTTTGCTGCGCCAGCTCGGGGGAAGAGGGGCTGAAGCTGGCTCGAGAGATTCACCCGACAGCCATTACACTCGATGTGCTGATGCCTACGCTGGACGGCTGGTCGGTGCTCTCGATGCTCAAGGCGGATGAGGAGCTGCGCGACATTCCGGTTGTAGTCCTGACGATGGTGGACAACAGGGAGATGGGGATTACCCTTGGCGCTTCTGAGTTCATGACGAAGCCTATCGACCGCGAAAAACTCGTGGCTGCCCTGTCGAAGTATCGAACTTCTCGAACGTCCGGTCCCGTACTGGTAGTCGAGGATGATACCGATACCCGCGAGATGATCGCGCGGTCGCTGGAAGAGGCCGGATGGTCGGTAATGACGGCTGGTAATGGCGAACAGGCCCTCAGGTGCATGTCCGAAACGCCGCCCGGATTGATCCTGCTAGATCTGGTGATGCCGATCATGGATGGCTTCTCATTCGTCTCCGAGCTGAATAGCCGCCAAGAATGGAAGTCCATTCCGATAGTTGTTACGACAGGAAAAGCGATGACCGCGGACGAACGGTTGCAGTTGAGCAACCGGGTGCAGGCGGTTCTTACCAAGGATGCATTTTCGCGAGAGCGGCTTTTGGATGAGGTGAACAAATACCTCGTCGATGGTGTGAAGTAGGCAAGAGACTGAAACTCACATCTGCGGCAATTTGGATTCGATATGGCGAAGATCTTGCTGGTAGAGGACAATGAGGATAACCGCGACATGCTGTCGCGGCGACTCGTTCGGCGCAATTATGAAGTGCTCATCGCGCTGGATGGTGAGCAAGGGATCGAGATGGCCCAATCCGAATCTCCCGACCTCATCCTCATGGATATGAGTCTTCCGGGAATCGATGGCTGGGAGGCTACGCGCCGATTGAAACAGGACGGCGCCACCAGCGCGATTCCCATAATTGCTCTCACGGCTCATGCGATGTCGAGCGACCGACAGCGCGCGCTCGACGCCGGCTGTGATGATTACGATACCAAGCCGATTGAGATAGCCCGTCTCCTCGAGAAGGTTGCCGCACTTCTGCCCGCCGAGTAGTTGCGACCTGTTCCACGATCTGAAGGTCGAGGCAACTGAATTCACCAACAACAGCCTGCCTGGAATCGTTCCGAATTTGACGATCTCATGTCTGACGAGCGCAAGTCAATAGGGTCTCTCCTCGTAAATGCGGCGTTCCTTTCTCACGCACGCCATGAGCTGCTGAATCCACTGAATGCGATCATCGGATTCAGCGAGTTGCTTCTTGAAGACGCGGAGCCTGAAATAAAAGGCGACCTGGCGAAGATCAACTCGGCGGGCAAGACACTTCTTGTACGGGTCAATGAAGTCTTCGATCCGAGCATCATTGATCGACACGAATCTTCGGCCGATCTAATTGCTGTTATTGGCGAGGCGTGCCATGAGTTGCGGACGCCATTGAATGCGGTCATTGGCTATAGCGAGATGCTTCTTGAGGAGGCCGAGGACGGGCCCACCGCAAGTATCAAGCGCGACCTCGAGCGAATCCACGGGGCAGGCAAGAAATTCCTCAAACTCGTTGATGACCTGGTTGGAATCACGGATCTGGGCGGGCACGCCGTTTTGCATGACGGATCCGCCAAGAAGAACCTCTCCACAGGCCAGACCGGCGATCGGCCGGCACGAGCCACTGCGGATCCTTCGTCCGGATTCGTCCTGATCGTGGACGACAGTGAAACAAACCGCGATCTGCTCTCACGGCGGCTGACGCGGCAGGGCTATCGGGTGGCCAATGCCGACGGCGGGCGGGCCGCGCTAGAAATGATGCGGACGGTTTCCTTTGACGTACTGCTTCTTGACGTACTGATGCCCGATATGGATGGCTACCGGGTGCTGGAGGAGATGAAGGCGGACCCTGCGCTTAGAGACACGCCTGTAGTAATGATCTCTGCTTTGGATGAGATCGACAGCGTGGTGCGGTGTATTGAAGCGGGGGCTGAGGATTATCTGGCGAAACCGTTCAATCCGGTTTTGTTGAACGCGCGTGTGGGAGCGTGCCTCGATAAAAAGCGGATGCGCGACCGGGAGCTGCTCTACCTCAGGCAGATCGAAGATGAGAAGAACCGGTCGAACGAGTTGCTTCACGTCATCCTGCCGGATGAGATCGTTCAGGAGCTGGCCGCCACGAATCGGGTTGAGCCGCGCCGCTGCGATGACGTGGCGGTGCTGTTTTGCGATATCGTTGAGTTCACGGCTTACTGCGCGTCGCACACCGCCGAAGATGTGATCACTCACCTGCAAGAGCTGATCGAGAGCTATGAAGAGATCATCGCGCGAAATGGGATGGAGAAAATCAAGACGGTTGGAGATTCGACGATGGCCACCGCCGGACTGCTTAAGCCGGCTTCGAATCCTGTGTTGTCGTGCGTGCAGTGTGGGCTGGAGATGATTGAGACTGCCTCTTCGCTGTCTGCAGGCTGGACGGTGCGGGTCGGAATCCATGTTGGACCGGTAGTGGCCGGTGTTGTGGGTCGGAAATCTTACCTGTTCGATCTCTGGGGCGACACCGTGAATACGGCTTCGCGGGTCGAGAGCCACGGAATCGACGGGGCGGTAAATCTGAGCTTAACAGCGTGGTCGCGGGTCGCCTCGTTATGCCGCGGGGAATCAATTGGCCCGATCAAAGTCAAAGGCAAAGGAACGATCGAAGTGTTTCGGGTCGATGGTCTGGTGGAGGTTGCCGAGTGAGGCGCGACCGGGTGAACCCATTCGTGCTGACCAAGACACTAAGTCGCTATACGGCGACTCTCAGCGCTTTGTTGGTATTTGGCGGAATGGTTTGTGGTTCGGCGAACGCCGAAGTGGTATCGCTTTGGATAGAGGTGCAGGGAACGCGGTGCCCACCTTGAGCGCGCGGACTGGAAGATGCGGTCGGGCATCTTAAGGGTGTGAGTAAAGCGAAGTTCGGTGGATTTGCGCCACAAAAGTTGGACGTAAGTGTTAAGAAGGGGCATTGGGTCGACCTGGAAGAAGTGTGGAAGTTGATTGTGCGCCAGGGCTACCGGGTTCGCAAGGAGCGAACTCATTTGATTATGCGGGGTATGGCCAGCAAGATTGGTGGTTCCTGGCAGTTGTCGCTTAAGGATGTGGACGCCGGAAGGATGATTGCACTGGCGAGTCCGGCGCCCCGCTATCGAACTAAGACGGAAGCGCAATACCCGGATCCATTTGCAGGCCTCGCCGACGATTCTGAAGTCGAGCTTGAGGCAACCATTGCTTTCAAGGATAAGCAGCTGGTTCTGGCTCCCAGTCGGATTAGCCCTGTTGAGAACAAGCGATGACGACATTGGAGGTAATGGCAGCGCTCGAAGCGGCCGGCAAGCCACAGACGGCGGAGATTTACAAGCGCTACGGGACAGGCGATAACGTATTTGGTACGCTGACCTCTGAAGTCGGCAAACTCAAGAAGAAGATCAAGATCGACCACGAGCTCGCGATGGAGCTCTGGGACACGGGCAATGCCGAAGCGCGAATCCTGGCCCTTCAGATTGCCGATCCTGACAAGGTCACTCGGGAAGACGCGGACCGGTTTGTCGGGGCCGGGCAAATCCGATTCACCGGCTGCTACCTTTCCGATCTCCTGGCACGAGCTCCGGTGGCTGAGCAGACGATGAGCGACTGGATGGCTTCGCATGAGGAGTATTTTCGCGAGATGGGCTACGCGGTCTATGCCGTTCGCCTGAGAAACGATGCAGATTCGATTAGTGATGCTGATGCTCATAATGTGTTGGCAACGATCGAAACGGAGATACACCAATCACCGAACTGGGCCCGGTACGCGATGAACGGCGCGTTGATAGCAATCGGGGTTTTCAAGCCGACGCTTCGCGAACATGCCACGGAGACGGCTCGCAGGATAGGCAAGGTCCATGTCGACCACGGAAAAACGAACTGCAAAACGCCGGAAGCCGTATCGTACATCGAAAAGGCATCCAGGCGTAAGGTGTGCTTCTAGTCAGCCAGCGCCATGAACGAGCAGCATTTCAAAGATGTCATCCTGACCGCGCTGGAGTATTCGTACCTGCACGATGATTGGGTGAATCCGCTTTCGGATGCGCTCGCTGGAGTGACTGTGGAAGCTGCGCTCTGGCGACCCGGACCCGATTCAAAGGGGATCTGGGATATTGTCCTGCATCTCGCAGTGTGGAACGAGAACATCATCGAGCGGATGAGAACCGGGGAGAAGTGTCGCCCCTTGGAAGGCGCCTGGCCAACGTTGCCGCCGAGTCAGGATGAGGCTGCCTGGGCGACATCTCGGCAACGACTGTGGGATTCGCTGACTTCGCTGCGTGGGTACATTGAATCAAACCCGATCGAGGCGTTGCAGGGGCCATATGGCCTGGGCGACCTTTTCTGCCGGATCATACACATGAGCTACCACATCGGACAGATCACAAAGCTCCAAGAGATCAGAGAAGCAAAATGAGTGTACGAATTATCACAACTTGCCAGAACGGCAGAGGCCGCGGGACGGTTGAGGGCAATCGGGAGTATATGCTCGGCGTTACCAGGCGCGCGCTGACGCAGAAGCCAGACCTGCTTTGCCTGCCCGAGACCTTCACCGATCACGGCGTGCCGGCGGGGATGCTGCACAATATCGCGGAGCCCGTGCCCGGTCCGACCACCGATGCGTTCGCGAAGCTTGCGAAGGCGAACAACTGCTATATCATCTGCCCTATCCGAACGCTACGAAACGGCCGCCAGTGGAACACCGCGGTGGTCATCGACCGGCGGGGCGACATTCTCGGACTGTACGATAAGTGCCATCCGGTTACTTCATCGATCGACTATACCGTATTCGAAGAGGGATGCACGCCCGGCGGGAAGCCGCCTGTTTTCGATCTGGATTTCGGCCGGATCGGAATCCAGATATGTTTCGATGCCGGCTATCCCGAGACGTGGCGGGCATTGGCTGAGCAGGGGGTAAGGGCCGTGTTCTGGCCTTCGGCATATCCTGGAGGTTTCTCGCTGCAGGCTTATGCCTATCTGCATCACGTGTTCGTCGTCACGTCGTGCAAAGTCATCGGCTCTCGGATCATCGATCCATGCGGGCGGGTCATTCGGGAGACCGATGACATCGTGGACTATGCCGCGCACGACCTCAGCCTTGACTTTGCAGTAGCTCACTACGATTTCAACAATGCCATCCCGGACCGGCTGATGGAAGCCTATCCCGGCAAGGTCCGGATAAGCTCGTACGTAAACGATGGGCATTTCATCGTCGAGGCTCTCGATCCTGCGCTGAAGATAACGGACCTGCAGAAGCAGTTCGGGTTCGAGCCATCGTCCAGGTATTTCGACCGCCATCGAGCCGCGTATCCCGCGGTTCGGGCCGGCGACAAACCATCGCCTCAATCGGCGTTACACGGCAACCGGCCGCAGTGGTCGAAATAGGTCTGAATGAGGCTCTCATCGGGAGATCAGGTTGGGTAGCTCTCAACAGATAACCGACTATATGAAGTCACTGGACGACTGGCGCGGCGCGTTACTGGCTCGACTCCGGGCCGTTGTCTGCGAAGCGGCTCCAGACCTGGTGGAGGAATGGAAATGGAACACGCCAGTCTGGTCACGCAAAGGCAACGTTGTCGCAGTGGCAGCGTTTAAGGATCACGTCAAAATCAATTTCTTCAAAGGCGCTCAGCTGGACGACCCGCACGGACTCTTCAACTCGGGGCTCGATGCTAAGAACTCACGCACCATCGACCTCCGCGCCGGTGATTCCGTTGACGAGTCCGCTCTAAAAGACCTTATCAGGGCGGCAGCGACGCTATGACTCAAGTCCTGGCAAGCCTCGTGCTCATCCTCGTCTTATCTCCGAACGTACAAACCTCACCGTGGCGCGCCGGCGTGGCGGTTGTAAAGATAACGCCGATCAAGCCGGTGCAGATGTCGGGCTATGCCTCGCGCACCAAGCCGTACGAATCGGTTCACGATGACATCAATGCGAAGGCCCTCGCTCTCGAGGATGGGGCGCGGCATCGGGCGGTCATCATCACAACCGATCTCATCGGATTCACGCCGCCCGTATCGGAGCCGGTTTGCCAGGAGATTGCATCGCGGGCCGGAATCCAGCGCAAGGATGTTCTCATTACCGCCATCCACACGCACAGCGCGCCCACGCTCAGCCTGAATCCGGATGTCCGCGAGGGATTCACGAAAGAGGACGCGGCGAACACGGTCGAGTACACGCGATCGCTGCAAAAGAAGCTGGTCGACGTTGCCCTGGCTGCGCTGGGGCGACTGGAGCCTGCCCGGCTGTCGATGGGCGCCGGCGTCGAGAACTTTGTAATGAATCGCCGCGAGTCCACGCCGACCGGGGTGATTCTTGGCGTGAATCCGCGAGGGCCCGTCGACCGAAGCGTGCCGGTGATAAGAGTCGAGAATGCCGATGGCAAACTGATTGCCGCGCTGTTCGGGTGCGCCTGCCACAACACGACGCTCGGCGACAAGAATATGCAGCTAAGCGGCGACTACGGCGGATTTGCTCAGCGTACGGTCGAGGAGCAGAACCCCGGCGCGGTTGCCATGCTAATGCTCGGGCTGGCCGGTGACGCGAATCCCTATCCTCGCGGGACGATGGCGATGGCGCATGATCATGGGACGGCTCTGGGCACCGAAGTGACAAGGGTGCTCGGCAGCAAGCTCAAGTCTATCAATGGACCGCTGACCACGGTACTGGAGAATGTCAATCTTCCGCTGACTGTACCGCCGCAGGACGAGCTCGAGAAGCTTGCCGCCAAAGGTCCTTCTTACAAACAGGGGGTTGCCAAAGGCATCCTGGACCTACAGGCCAAACGAGAGCGGCCGCCGGACCACTACTCCGCTCCCATCGTCGTCTGGCAGTTCGGCAACGATTTGACTTTGGTTGCGTTGTCCGGCGAGGTCGTCGTTGATTACGCACTGCTGCTGGAAAGGGCTCTCGGCCCGCTGGACCTCTGGCTGGCAGCCTACGCCAACGACGTATACGGCTACCTGCCGTCGAAGCGAGTTATCGAGGAAGGCGGCTACGAAACTCGCGGGACTTATTACGGCGCGCCGGGATTCTTCTCACCCCGTGCTCAGGACTCGCTTATTAAGGCCGTGCTCAAGCTCGCCCGCAAGGCCGGACGCAAGCTCCCGAACCGATAAGAGGACCGTAATGAGCGAAACTGCTGGACGATCTGAAGCTCTTGAATTGTACGAGAAGCTGGTGGCGACAAACCCGAACGTGGAGCGCAAGGGTGCGACGATGCCCTACACGTCGTTCAACGGTCACATGTTCAGCTACCTGACCAAAGAGGGAAAGCTAGCTCTTCGGCTGCCGCAGGATGCGCGGGAGGAGTTCCTGACTCGATACAACGCCAGCCTCGTCCACCAATACGGAATCGTTCAAAAAGAATATGTCGAGGTTCCGGATCAAGTGCTGCCCCAGACAGACGTTCTGAAGGACTACTTCGAAGCGAGCTTCGCTTACGTCGCATCTCTCAAACCAAAGCCAACTACAAAGAAGAAGTAGCTAAACGTGCTCTAGCACTCGCTCCTGGGCTGCGTGGGTGACGCGGTCGAGAAGGCGGTTGAGGGCATGCATGTACGCTCTGGCGCTGGCTACGCAGATGTCGGTGTGGGCGGCGCGACCGGTGTAGATGTCGTTGTTCTGGCGGATCCTTATCGTTACCTCTGCAAGGGCATCGATCCCCTGGGTGACCGCCTGAATGGAGAACTCGATCAGGTCGTTCTCTACGCCGACGATGCGATTGATGGCGCGGTAGATGGCGTCGACAGGGCCGGTGCCATGGTCGGAATCGATCACCTTCTTGCCGTCGGGATCGCGCAGCTGCACAGTGGCAGTGGGCATGCTGCGGTCACCGCAAGAGACCTGTACGTGAAGGATCTCGTAGCTGACGTGGACCGTTGAAGTCTCGTCGGCTACGATCGCTTCCAGGTCCTCGTCGTAGACCATTTTCTTCGTATCGGCCACGTGGAGGAACCGCTCGTAGACCTTGTCCACCTGGTTCTCGTTCAGGTGGAATCCTAGCTGGCTCAGGCGGTGAGTCAGCGCGTGGCGGCCCGAACGGGCTGTTAAAAGAATCGAGCTCTCCGGAATACCCACGTCTTGCGGATCGATGATCTCGTAGGTGCTGCGTTCCTTCAGCACACCGTCCTGATGGATTCCACTGGAGTGGGCGAAGGCGTTCGCGCCGACGATCGCCTTATTCGCCTGGACCAGCATTCCGGTCATAGTCGAGACCATGCGGCTTGTATTGTATATTTCCTTGGTGACGATGCCGGTCTCGCAGCGGAAGTGATCTTTGCGTACCTTGAGGGCCATGACCACCTCTTCGAGGCTGGTGTTGCCCGCGCGTTCTCCGATACCATTGACCGTGCATTCGACTTGCCTTGCGCCTGCCTGGACGCCGGCAAGCGAGTTGGCAACCGCCATGCCGAGATCGTTGTGGCAATGGACGGACACAGTGGCCTTGTCGATGTTCGGCACGCGGCTCATGACCATTCCGATAAGCGCGCCGTACTCCTCGGGCGTCGTATAACCCGTCGTATCGGGGATGTTGATGACGGTTGCGCCGGCCTTAATGACCTCTTCGATTACCCGGCAGAGATAGTCTGGATCAGCGCGACCTGAATCTTCCAGGAAGTACTCCACGTCCTCGACATATTGCTTGGCATGCCGGACGGCGGTAACTCCTCGCTCCATAGCCTGTTCTCGGCTGAGCTTGAGCTTGAACTGAAGATGGTTGTCGGATACACCCAGGCCGGTGTGGATACGGGGCCTCTTTGCTCCCTTAAGAGCGTCTGCGGCCACATCGATATCCTTCGGCACGGCGCGAGTCAAGCCGCATACAGTGGCGTTCTTGACTATCTTGCAGACCTCCTCGACCGCGTGAAAATCGCCCGGCGACGAGATCGGGAAACCGGCTTCGATCACGTCCACGCCGAGCCGCTCGAGCTGACGGGCAATCTCCACCTTCTCGTGGACGTTCAGCGACGCCCCCGGCGACTGCTCGCCATCCCGGAGCGTCGTGTCAAAGATGAAGATTCGGGTGCTCATATCGGTCCTCTAGCGGAAACGGTGGTGTAGCCTTTCAACCGCGCAATTCGAGATTCTGTACGCGCTGAGTGACGCCTTCGTTCTGTTCGGTTTGCTGGGCGACATTGCTCTTGACCCAGCTCATCATGCTGCGGAGCTGGCGGCCGACCTGCTCGATCTGGTGGTCCTGGTCCTGGTTGGCAAGCGCGCGGAAGACGGGGCGGTTCGCTCGATTCTCCAGAATCCACTCCTTGGCGAACTCGCCGGATTGAATATCCTTGAGGATATCCTTCATGCGCTTGCGAACATCTTCGTCGATCAGCTTGGGACCGCGCGTCATGTCGCCGTACTGCGCCGTATCGGAGATCGAGTAGCGCATACCCGCGATGCCCGCCTCGTACATCAAATCGACGATCAGCTTGAGCTCATGCAGGCACTCGAAATAGGCTATCTCAGGCTGGTATCCAGCCTCGACCAAAGTTTCGAATCCAGCCTTCACCAGAGCTGTAGTACCTCCGCAAAGAACCGACTGCTCACCAAATAGGTCTGTTTCGGTCTCTTCCTTAAAAGTCGTTTCCAGCACGCCAGCACGAGTGCCCCCGATTCCGCGAGCATACGCTAGGGCAGTATCCTTCGCCTGACCGGTAGCGTCCTGATGGACGGCAATGAGGCAAGGAACGCCTTTGCCCTCGGTATAGATTCGGCGGACAAGGTGGCCCGGCCCCTTGGGCGCGACCATAAAAACATCCACCTCCTTGGGCGGCACGATCTGTCCGAAATGGATATTAAATCCGTGACCGAAGGCAATTGCATTGCCGGGACGAAGATGGTCCTTGATGCTCTCCTGGTAGACAGCAGCCTGAAACTCATCGTTGACCAGGATCATCACGATATCAGCCTCATGCGCCGCGTCCGACACCTGCAGAACCTTCAGACCATCATTCTCGGCCGCGTCCCAGCTCTTGCCTCGGCGAAGTCCCACGCGCACATCGAGCCCCGAATCCCGGAGATTGAGAGCATGCGCGTGCCCCTGGCTTCCGTAGCCAATGACCGCGATCTTCTTGTTTCGCAGCGCGTCCGGTTTCGCATCGGTATCGTAATAGACCTTCGCAGGCATGGATCAAGAGTCTCCTTCAAGAGCGTGAGCTGGCGTCAAATGTTCAATCACTATACTCGAAAAGGGCAAACAGGCTGGCTGCGAGCATGTCGCGGCCAGCCTGACATTGATCGACTGGACGATTACCCCGCAGAAATGGCCTCATCGGTGGGTTCAGAGCGCCCGCCCAGGTATTTGGCGAGGAACTGTTCGGCGGCGGCATAGAACCTGATGCGGTTCTCCGGACGCGCGAAGCCGTGCCCTTCGTCTTCGAAGAGCATGTACTGCACGTCCTTGCCGCGGTCTTTGAGCGCTTTGACGATCTGTTCGGATTCGGCCCGCTTGACGCGCGGGTCATTTGCGCCCTGCGCAATGAGCATCGGGCACTGAATCTGGTCGGCTTTGAATAGCGGAGACCGCGATTCCAAGAACTCACGCTCTGTCTCGATGTCCCCTACCCTCACCGTGAATACCTTCTTCAGCGGCTCCCAGTAAGGCGGAATCGATTCGATCAAAGTGACCAGGTTGCTTGGGCCGACGATATCGACCGCGCAGGCGAAAACATCCGGCGTAAAGGCTGCACCGACGAGAGCGGCATAACCTCCGTACGATCCACCGTAAATGGCAACCTTCTTCGGATCAGCGATTCCGGACTCGACGGCCCAGTTGACGGAATCGATCAGGTCGTCGTGCATCGCGCCGGCCCACTCGCGATCGGCGGCATGCAGGAAAGTCTTGCCGAACCCGGTCGAGCCGCGGTAGTTGACCTGAAGGCAGGCATAGCCACGATTAGCCAACCACTGCGCCTCGGGATCGTATCCCCAGAAGTCGCGAGCCCAGGGTCCGCCGTGAACGTTCAGCACGAGCGGCAAGCCGGACTCAGCCTGACCAGGCGGCAGGGTTAAATATGAGTTGAGGATCAACCCGTCGCGGGCTTTTATGGCTACCGGCCTCATCTCGGCCAGGGTGAACTTCTCCAGATTCGGACGTGTTGTGAACAGGAACTCGAGCTTTCTTGCCGGCCGATCGTAGGTGTAGTAGGCAGCAGACTTTCGATCCTGAGCGTAAAGAATAATCCACCTGTCGTCCGCGAGATTTCGGCTCTGAACATGGACTTCGCCGGGATTCTGGGAGGCGAGAAAGTCCAGATCGGGGACAATCGCCGGGTCGAGCGCCTGCCAGTTCAAGCGATCCTTGTTGAATCCAACCGCCTGAATCCGGTGCTCGGTCGGGTGCGTGATGACATCGGTGAGATCGACCTCAGCGCTTTCTGCGATAACCGACTCCTCGCCGGAATCGATGTCGATCAGGCGGAGCGACTTCGTATCGCTGCCGAGCGTGCTGCCGATATACAGCTTGCCTTCGGCATCGAATCCGTAGGGGTTGCCCTCCTCCTCAGCCGGCCATTTGACGATATCTTTCCAGTCCGAATGGACCGACGCTCTCGCCCTGAGGATGAATCCACCGTCTGGAGCAGCTGCGTGTGCGGCTCGGATTGTGAAATCGGAGTCGGCCACCCACCCGATCACGTCGCCCGGATTCTCAGTGTCAAGCTCGGCCCTGCCCGTGTTTAGATCGATCCGGTAAACATCGTGCAGGCGCGCGTCACGGACATTCAGACCAACAAGTATCTGATTGGGAAAGTGGGGATCGACCGCAACCACCTGAGCCTGTGGGCCCTGGAATGGGGTCAGATCGCGGATGATGTTGGTATCGGGCTCCACGGACCAGACGTGCCAATTCTCGTCGCCGTCCCAGTCCTGCAGATAGAGGAGATGCTTGCCGTCGAAGGCCCAGAAGTAGGCCCGGATACCCCGCTTGCGATCTCGGGTGATGACCCGGTCGTCATCCTGGCCGACCGTTCGCAACCAGACGTTCAGGACGCCCTCATCGGGCGCAAGGTAGGCCAGGCGCGACCCATCAGGCGAGATTTGTGGAAGGGCCTTAACAGGGTTGCCAAACAGGTCGTCGCGCGGAATCAGCGGCGGCAGCGCTAGCTCGATCATTGGGATTCCTCGTCGCGGAGATTACCGGCCGTGAGCAACCGGACGGCAGTCGAGCGGCGTCTTCGCCGCTCCGGGCATTATAGACGAATTAGAGCGTGCCGCGCAAGGACGCATTTGGCCTGGTCGTTGAGTTAGGACTAACGACGCTTAATCGTGAATGCGGGTTCCGAGCTGCCGCCGAATCGTGATTCTTGCAGCCCGCCCATAACGATCGACAGCCGATCGGTTGCGGACCCCGATTTCGAGCCTGCCTCCGCTCCCGATGTAAACTACCGTCTCGCCGACATGCCCGTCCGAGAACGTTCGGGTGAGGCCGATTGGCCGCTCATCACCAACCTCTATGGAAACGTCGCTTCGACCCGTTTCTCCAAGCCATTCATCAAGCTGTTCGACGCGCAGGTTTGTGATGAGATTGCCGTATCGATCCGCATGGATAATGGCCGCGCCGATGGATTCCTCATCGATGGCGGCAGCCGGAGAATCCAGAGCCGTAACTTCTTCAATCGGATCTCCAATCGACTCAAACGATACGCCGGACGCCAAGTGCGCTGCGACGGGCGCAAAGATGTCACGGCCATGGAATGTCGAGCTGATGGTGGCGGCGTGATACTCCATGTTGGTGAGGCGAATCGCCCGAATCTTCCGATCGCGATCGAGCGCCAAACTGAACAGCCCATTATCCGGCCCGACATAGAAACCCCGCTCGGTCTGAATCGCGATTGCCGCCCGCTCGCTCCCAACGCCGGGATCGACTACGCCAAGATGGACCGTGCCCACCGGGAAACAACCCACCGCAGATTCAAGCGCAAGCGCTCCGGCCACGATATCCTGCGGAGGCAAACCATGACACAGATCGACAATCGTCACTTCGGGCGCGATTGAGAGGATAACTCCCTTCATGATGCCAACAAAGGGATCCTCATAACCGAAGTCGCTCGTCAGGGTAATGATTGCAGGCACGGCTGCATCTTACCCGAAGGCAATTTGCTTGAATCCGTGCAACATACACAAATATTAACACGGACGGACGTCACCATCGGATGAGCCGCAGAAATCAAATCATAAAGATTCTCGCTCCAGCCGCCGGCAAAGGGCCGGACGTAGAGATGGCCGCCGCGCACCGGGTTCTCGCATCCAATCCTTCCTTCCTCACACTGCGCAAGCTGCTCAGTTATCACAACCGCTCCATCGCTCTTCTGGCGGCCCGATGCCTGTTGCTCTCCGGCAATGCTCAACACGCTGAGGAACATCATCCGGTTGTCCGGCGAGCGCAGGGACAGCAGGGCGCCGAAGCTGCCGGAGCCAGTTGGGCATCATCAACCACCTTCTGGGCCGGGCTGGCAACGGCTGTGTTCGGTCTGCTCTTGGCGTTGGATATTGGGAGTACGCGGCAAAGTACAGGGATATTCCTTGCCTCTTACGGAGCGCTGATTGCGTTTATTTGGCGGCTTGCCGGCAAAGTCAAACGCGACCAGGAATCTCGCCAGGTTATCGCATATGTGCGGGGGGCGACAATGCCGCCTGTGGCATGGAGCCTCGCGGCGATTAACAGCCTCTTGCCTATGGCCCGCGACCGTGATTCAGAAATTCGATCCGACGCCATTACCGCCATCGATCCAGTCATTCCAATGCTGCGTGCGGAAGATCGCGAGCTGCTGAGCGATCTATCCATTCATTCCATGGTTGCTTTGGCCGAGGCCGATGCTGACCCCGAAATTCGACCCGAACTTCGGGTGAAGCTGCTTCATACACTCGGTATGGTCGGCGCCGTTGACACGATCGCCGTCCTGCAGAAGATTGAAGCAAACAGCAATGAAACGGGAGAGCTTCGTGCCGCAGCCCAGTCAGCAATCGAATCCATTCGGGACCGGTGTCGCCATCAGCACGAATCTGAAGAGCTGCTCAGGCCTGCAACTTTGACGCAAACCGAGTCCCTGCTTCGACCGGCTGAAAACTCTCCGTCGGACATCCAAACACTTCTGCACATCCCAGACCAGTGAACAAGAGGTAGATAACGCTCGGGCGGTGAATGTGACCTGAACGAACTAACCGGAGCAAACATGCCTCGAATCGAGCAGAGCATTGTGGTGGACGCGCCCATTGAAAAGGTCTTCGCCGTGGCGCGAGACGTGGAATCGTTCCCGGATATCATGGATGACTTGCAATCGTTGGATGTTCTGGAGCGCAGTGACGACGGCAACCGGACGGTGACCGCCTGGGTAGGTCTGATCCGCGAGTTCAAGATGACCGTGAAATGGACCCAGGAGGATGTTTGGAATCCGGAGACTTATCGCGACGACTTCTGTATGCTCAAGGGCGACATGGACCGGATGTCCGGCTGGTGGCAATTCACTCCAGCAGGCGACGGTACGAAGTTCGAATCAGTGGTCGATTACGAATATAACGTCCCCCTGATCGGCCCCATGATCAAGGCGCTCATCAAGAAGAAGATGGAAGCTAACCTCGATGCCCAGATGCGGGCGATCAAGAAGCGCGCGGAAACTTGATTCACCACCCGTTGCGCTAGAGGCACAGAGGTCACAGAGATTCTTTCCTAAGCAGCGAGAGAGCGATCTCGACGTTTCGCTCGTTTAATTTGCGCATTGAGTATCCTCTTCCGGTTGCCTCTACTTCATTCCGGTAGTCTCTCCCTCCGGACATTAGCTCATCGAACCGGCTTGCCGCGGACATCGGATCAAATCCCTCCAAATCCACGACAGTATCGGCTCGGTCCAGTCTTGTCATTAGCGAGTGGACTTTGGGATCGTATCCTAACGCAAGCATCGGGATTCCGGCCATAGCTCCAAAGATCAGTGCGTGAAGCCGCATTGCAATCAATCCGTCGAACTGGCTGGTCACTGCGAGGGCTTCGGCGGGAGTTAGAGGTTGCCGAATAACGATTGCTCCAGGCACGCGGATGGCGATTGAATCGGACAACGCGGTGTCGCCGGGCGGCTGCATGGGAAGGAACACGATCTGTCCTTTGGCTTCGATTCCCTCTGCGAGCTTCACGTAGGCATCTAGCGGAACCTCCGTTTTGTGCCACGGGCGGATTGCGATCCCGACGCGCGGAGCCATGAGATCGACACCGGATTCAGTGAGGATTTGCTCCGCTCGTTGCCTCGGCGCTGGAGTGAGACCAAACGCCGGATCTGCAGTCACCTCTATAGTTGGTCGAGTCACTCCTATCTGAGCTAGTAGGGCGGCCGAGCCCTCGTCGCGAACGGTGATCGCATGCACGCGATTGGCAACGTTCTGTGTCAGCAGACGCCCTGCCCGACTGCGAAGAGGCCCAATCCCCTGCGCATAGAACATAACCGGCCGCCTCATCGATAGCGCAGAGCGTACGACCCAGAGGTAGTAGACAAGGGAGCGGAGGCTCGTCACATCTTGAAGAAGACTGCCGCCACCGGAGATCAGCAGATCGCTCTCTCGAAGAACTCGCTTGACCGCCGAAGCGCTCATGCGTGGCGCAGCAACTACATTGTGAAGTCTAGCAGTTGAATCGGGGTTGGCGGAGAAAACAGTAAAGTTTGCTTCGGGAGCCTTGAGGCGAAAGGATTCCAGAATCCCGGCCAACACCGCCTCGTCGCCGGTGTTGCCGCAGCCGTAGTAGCCGGAGATTGCTATACGAATCGGAATTCCCCCGGATTGCCGCAACTCGATATCATCGGTTAAGCGGAGTTGCGAGTCCCGCCAGGCGAATGTCCTCGGCTGTAGGCGGACCAATCGTCAGAGTAACGATTCGGCCGTCACGTCGATGCGTTCGCAAGAGAATCCTCGCGGCTGCACTGTGAGTATCCGCGGTTGCATAATCACCGCTGTCGACGTGAGTTGCTGCGGCGCAACCCAAACACTCTGATTCTAATCTCGCCTTTAGCTTGGCGTCAAAGTATCGCAGAGCTTCTCGGGTTAGCGGTGTTAGCGTGTTCATTTGCGTATGGCGCTAGAAGGACGTTCGAAGAATCTGCGTCTGGCCGGATTCGGCGGCAGCATAGCCGGCTTCGATGAGCTCGATAACGTGCCGGGCGTGCTCAGGTGTGGACGTCGTTGGGATTCCCTCGCGGACAAGATCCACGAGCTGCATCGAATCCTCGAACACGTGTTCCTCGCCTAGCCCCTGATGCGGGCCGACGACGTGGGGAAGGATGGACTGGTCGCCGCCGGGCAAGGTTAGGGCTTCGTCGCGGCGCGGATAGTTGAAGGGCTGGCCGTTCAACTCCTTGCCCTGAATTGTGCCCTTGCTTCCGAAGAAAGAGGGCGAGCCGAAGACCGTAATCGATCCTGCAAAGGTGCCATATACGAACGAGAAAAGGGAATCCCCAAAGTCGAGCACCATAAGCGTATTGTCGTCCGCGTCGCAGGGATATTTCTCGCCCTTGAACTCCCGCTCGCTTATTCCCACTCCGGACATAGCCGTCACACGCTTTGCGGCTCCCAGGATTCCGGTCAGAGAGTGCAGACCATAGACGGTCATGTCGTAAAGCGGGCCCCCGCCGGGCTTGCGCCAGTACCAGGCCGGGTTTATGTTGGTGAGCGGATCGTCGCCTTTCCGGACGGATTCGTTCTCATGGTACGAGCCGAACGCCGCTCCGGTGGTTGCCCAGGCTAGCTTGCCAAGCACGCCGTCCTCGATCATCCGCTTGATCTGCTGAAGATGTGGCCGGAGCATCTGGCCGGGCGAGGCAACGAGCTTGACGCCGCGCGACTTCGCCTCATCGATGAGGTGATCGGCCTCGGCGGCCGTAACCGTCATCGTCTTGTTGAAGTGGATGTGCTTGCCGGCGCGGATCGCCTTAAGGCCCTGTTCATAATGCAGGTTGATCGGCGAGCAAATGATGATCGCCTCCACGTCCGCCTTGGCAATAAAATCGTCGTAATCCTCGAACGCTTCACCGGCGTCATACTTCTCGACTGCTGCCTGCGCGCGACCAGGCGCGGGGTCGACAACCGCAGTCACCCGCAGCCGGTCCTGCACGTCGGGCAGCGCGAAGTGCTCCAGCGCCCCACGGATTCCAATGCTTCCAGCGCCTACGATTCCAAGCTTCAGAGGACCAGCCATTCTATGCCTTTCGAGTCTAGTGTTTGCGAGCGATGAGGGTGCGGCGATCCGACAGTGCAGTCCGCACGTACGTCCGGTAGACGAAGTCCGTCTCTTTGACTTTGGCGTGGCATGCAATGCAGTGATCGGTTGCAGTCGGCTGGAGTTTGCCGGCGCCGTCCGTCACAAAGTATTGCCAGTCGCCCGAGGCATTGTTGAATCCCCTCGGCCGCTTCAACATACCTGTGATCAACTCTACGCGGCCGTTGTGCTCAGCAGTGAGCTTCTCTTTGAGGATTATCGATCCGACCGGGTATCGGCTCGCGTCATGCGCGGCGGCAAGCATGCGTCGCTTGCCTGCCGCATTGACATAAACCGTAAAGTAGCGGTCGTTGTGAGGACTGCGTGACTCCAGCGCCACTTCCTTCGGAGATGCATTGCGGCAAAGGAACAGCAGATAACTCGGCAGCTTTAGTGGCTGGGGATTGACCTTGTGCCAGGAGCGGTAATGGTCGAGTCTGATCGCCCCCCCCTCCCCCCCATTATTTGAGAGCCTATGCGAGCCTATGGGCGATGCGTGCCCGAATCCGGCCACAATCAGCGCCAACCCGAGCATCAATGCCTTCCCCAAATCCATGCTCCTCTGTGATCTCTGTGTCTCTAGCGAAGCGGGTGGTGAGTCCCTAAACCGTGCAGATCTTGACCGCCTCGCGCAGGGATGTCATCGGGTCGCGCGCGGGGATGAACTCCTGAGCGATGTGGCCGGTGAAGCCGGTCTCGGCAATGGCGGCGCAGACGCGCTTGTAGTTCAGCTCCTGCGAGTCATCGATCTCATGCCTGCCGGGAACGCCGCCGGTGTGGTAGTGCGAGATGTACTTGTTGTAATCCTTAATCGTCCGGATGACGTCACCCTCCATGATCTGCATGTGGTAGATGTCGTAGAGCAGCTTGAACCGCTCGGAGCCAACCTTCTGGCACAGCTCTACGCCCCACGCAGTGTGATCGCACATATAGTCGTGGTGGTCGACCTTGCTGTTCAGCAGCTCCATGGAGATGGTGATTTCCAGCTTCTCCGCCAGCGGCATGATCCGCTTGAGGCCCTTCGCGCAGTTCTCGATCCCCTCTTTGTCGCTCATCCCCTTACGGTTACCCGAGAAGACGATCAGCTGCTTTAAACCGGCTTCCTTGACCTTCGGCAGAATGTCCTCAGCGGTCTTAACATGTCGGTCGTGGTCCTCAACCCGATTCCAGCCGTCCGAGATCGTAGTGCAGCCGGTTGGCATGGCACACGTAAGGCCGTACTTCTTCACGACCGGCCACTGCTTCTCATCGAGCAGCTCGACGGAATCAATACCCATATTCGCCGCATTTTTGCAGAGGTCTTCTAGCGACATCTGGTAGCACCACTTGCAGACCGAGTGCTTGTACTTCGCCTGCCCCTCCGGCATTTCCGCACGCGCAGCCGAATCGACCGCCACGGCCCCTGCTGCCATTACGCCAAGCGCCTCCCGGCGCGTAATTCCTTGCGACATCTGATTGCCTCCTGACCGGTTTTGAAGCCGGCCGACAATTGAATCGTATTCTTCATGAATCCTTCTAACCGTGCCATGGAAAGTTTCGTTCAGCTTACGGCGAATCCTGCGGAGGCACGGTTGGAGGAATAGCCCGTTCTCCAAGAGAAAGGAGAATTCACAGACGGGCGTTTATGCCGGCCCAATACCGATTGTATCGCCTGTGTGAGGATTGAATCGATGAAAATCAGACCACTTGGAAAGCTTGTGCTGTTCATACTGGCCGCCGGCGTTGCCTTCGGGGCCTACCGTATGTGGGATAGGATCGCCCCCGGAGCGACCGGATCGGGCACGGTGCAGCCGGGCAAGATCGATCTGCCCGAGATGGGGGTATCCGGTGGCGGCTCCGGAACGAACGTCGCGTTGCCGGGCACAGGATCGGGCTGCTCGGACAAGCCGGAAGTCCGCATGCTGGGTTATGCATGGAATGCCCAGCTCGGGATCCTGCTGGCCAATGGCGGCGCTCAGGCAACCAATGGCAGCCTGATGTGCAAGCACGGCATCAACTTCAAGTGGTCCCGGCAGGACGACAACAGCAAGCTGACGGAAGCTCTGATCACGTTTGCAACTGAGCTCAGCCGTGGCAGCTCAAATCCGTCCAAGGGTGTCCACTTCGTCACGATCATGGGTGACGGAGGGGCAGCTTTCCTCAAGGGGCTCAACGACTCGCTGCGGAAGATAGGGCCTGAATACATGGCCAAGATCGTCGGCACGGCCGGCTACTCGCGAGGCGAGGACAAGTTCATGGGACCGGCGGAATGGAAGGCCAACCCGGCAGCCAGCCGCGGAGCATTCTGCGCCGGGGTGCTGCGAGATGGCGACTGGAATATCGCTCAGAAGTGGCTCGGCGACAATGGACTCAGAACGAACACCGACGAAAAGACCTATGATCCGGACGCCCTCAATTGGGTGAACGCCAACGACTACATCGATGCTGCTCAGAAGTACGTCACGGGTTATTCCGAAGACCGGCCGGTGGTGCGCAATGGCAAGAGGACAGGCGAAGTCAAGCACATCAGCGTCAACTCCTGCGTTACGTGGACTCCGGGCGACGTAACGGTGGCGCAGAAAAAAGGCGGGCTGGTTTCAATTGTCTCCACCAAGGAGTACAGCTCGCAGATGCCATGTGTAATCATCGGCATCAACAAGTGGATGAAATCGCACTCTGACCTGGTTCAAGGCATGCTCCTGGCGATAGGCGAGGCCGGAGATCAGATCAAGTCCAGCCCGAACGCGTTGAAGAAAGCCACACAAGTCGCTGCGGACCTCTTCCATGAATCGGGTGCAGGGCCAGACTACTGGGAGAAGTACTTCAGAGGGACAACGGAGCGGGATGCGACCGGACAGACTGTCGAGCTCGGCGGATCGTCGGTCAACAACATAGCGGACTCACTGCTATCTCTCGGCCTTGTTCCGGGTTCGGCAAACCTTGTGGCTGCAACTTACACCGTCTTCGGCGACGTGGTGAAGAAGCAGTATCCCAACCTGGTGCCAAGCTACTATCCGGCGGATCAAATCGTCGATACGTCGTATATGCAGCAGATTTCTCAGTCTAACGCGCCAACGCAGGTGGCGGTAACTCAAGCTAAGCCGAAGTTTCCTGAGAGCGCCCCGGTTACCAAGGTGGTCAGCAAGCGCTCATGGCACATCCATTTCCAAACGGGCCGCGCAGCATTCAGTCCGGACGCAGCCAGGGAGCTCGAAAAACTTCGTAGAGACCTGCTGGTCGCAAGCGGAACCGCAGTAGAAGTCCATGGTCATACCGACAACGTCGGCAATGCAGATTCGAATATGAAGCTCTCCGAGCAGCGTGCCTTTGCGGTCTCTCGATGGCTCGAGAAGAGTTTCCCCGTCAACTTCCCCCGCGGCCGCGTCCGGGTCTTTGCTCACGGGCAGACAAATCCCATTGCGCCGAATGACAGCGAGTCCGGCAGGTCTGAGAACCGGCGGGTGGATGTTGTCATGGGAACGACGGGATAAGAACATGTCGGCGAGCTAGTGATGGTCCTGAATGGGCTAACGCTATTTGGGCTGGCGGCGGTTTCGCTCATGCTGGTGTTCTACTCTCTGGAACACCGCAGCCATTGGTTTACGTTTGGATTTGCGCTTTCGTGCGCTCTCGGTTCGGCATATGGGTTCTTGCAGGGAGCGTGGCCATTCGGTATAGTTGAGGCAATATGGTCGATCGTCGCGCTGCGAAAGTGGCGGCTGTCCGCGAACTTCTTTGGGGATAATCTGCCGGATCCCTAATGGCCTCCAGCGATAAGTAACTTAACCGAATCCGGAGTCATCTTCTTTGTCTGACGAGCAACAGGCAGCGACAAACAGCTGTGAACCCGAGCCCAAACCGGCAGTCGTGGTTGCCGGCGCGGACGGCGGCAAGGCGCTCAAATATGGCGATCTCAAGCCGGCGAAGGCTGGGATAGGGCGTCAACTCATTGATGCTTTCCTGCCCAACCGGGCGGTTTCGCCGGGCGCAATGCGTATTCTGATCGGTGCCGAGATCGTGGTCGGTCTGCTGATCTGGCTGAATTCGCCATTCAAGGTGCTTCCTCGGCCAACCGAAGTCATCCACGCTCTTCGCAACCTCTGGATGAACGAAGGACTGGGGCGAGAGCTGATGGTCAGCTTCAAGATGAACCTTGAAGCCCTGGCTTGGACCGCCGTATTCTCGCTCGTGCTCTCGTATCTCACCGTGCTTCCGGTCTTCCGTCCGCTCGTTGCGGCCGTCTCCAAGGCACGATTCTTGAGTCTGGTCGGATTCACTCTCGTCTTCACGCTGGTTACGGGAGGCGGACATGAGCTCAAGCTGTGGCTCATGGTGTTCGCGATGACCGTTTTCTTCGTCACCTCGATGGCATCGGTGATCGTGCAGATTCCCAAAGAAAGCTTCGATCACGCTCGTACGCTCCGGATGTCCGAGTGGCGTGTGGTTTGGGAAGTCGTCATACTGGGCTCGGCGGACAAGGCGTTCGAAGTGCTGCGCCAGAATGCGGCAATCGGCTGGTTGATGCTGACCGTTGCTGAGGGAATCGTGCGATCTGAGGGCGGAGTGGGCGCAATGCTGCTGGCCGAGAATAAGTACACGCGTTTGGACGGCGTCTTCGCGATCCAACTCGTTATCCTTGCGGTCGGTCTGGTTCAGGACTATGCGATCGGAGTCTTGAGGCGAATGGTTTGTCCATATGCCGATCTCACGCTGGAAAGGAAGGGCGCGTGAGCGCATTGGAACATTCCTACCACGGCGCGATCCTTAAGGTCGACAGCGTGAATCTCTCATTCGACGGAGTGCGCATCCTGCGCGACGTCAATGTTGAGATCAAAGATGTTATCCGTCCGGGCAAAACGCAGGGACAGGTGGTGGGATTGCTCGGCCCATCCGGGGTAGGGAAGACCTGCCTCTTCCGGATTCTTGCCGGTCTCATGGACCCGGATTCCGGGCGAGTGCTCGTGGATGAAGCGCAGAGGCCGGTGCAACGTGGAATGGTCGGAGTAGTAGCCCAGAACTACCCTCTATTCAGTCACCGCACTGTCATGGGCAACCTGCTTGTCGCCGGAAAGCAATCAGGTCTTACCGGCACCGCAGCGCGTGACAAAGCCAACTCGCTGCTGGATCGATTCGTGTTGAAGGAGCATGCGTCAAAATACCCGACTCAACTTTCCGGGGGTCAGCGTCAAAGGGTCGCGATAGTTCAGCAGTTCATGTGCAGCGAGAACTTCCTGCTGATGGACGAACCGTTCTCCGGGCTAGACCTGGTTGCTCTCAACCGCGTAATCGGGCTTATCACCGAGATGGCCGAATCGGACGAGCTGAAAACATTCATTGTAGTCACCCATGATATCGCGGCGGCTTTGGAAGTCTGCGATACAATCTGGCTTATGGGACGCGAGCGAGATGCGAAAGGCAGCGTTATCCCCGGAGCCCGCATCGTAGGAACTTACGATCTCATCGAGCGTGGCCTCGCTTGGCGCGAAGGCGTCGCCGACCTTCCAGAGTTCGCCGAGATCATGCGCGAGATCCGAGCGATCTTCCCAAAGCTCTGAGGATTACTCCTCGCTCCGTCGCCCTTCCATCCGCTTCTTGATCTCCGCCTCCACGCCATTGTCGGTTGGTTCGTAGTAGGTTTGAGAACGGGCCGATTCGGGGGCGTATTCCTGCTTGACATAGCTGCCCGGGAAATCATGAGGGTAGATATACCCAACTCCGTGGCCGAGCTTCTTCTCGCCGGGGTGACTCGCGCTTCGCAGGGGTAACGGCACGGGAGCCGCTCCTGTATTCCGGATGTCGTCAAGGGCGCGGCTGATGCCCAGCATGGACGCGTTGCTCTTTTCGGCCGTCGCCAGATATGTCGTCGCCTGGGCAAGAATCAACTTACCCTCCGGCATGCCGACGAACATGACAGCCTGCGCAGCCGAGTTCGCGACCACCAACCCCATGGGATCGGCGTTTCCGATATCCTCGGATGCCAGGATCACCAGACGTCGCGCGATGAATTTGGGATCCTCTCCGGCCTCGATCATCTTCGCGAGCCAGTAGAGCGACGCGTCGGGATCGGAGCCGCGGACGGACTTAATGAAGGCGGAAATAGTATCGTAGTGCTCATCGCTCTTTTTATCGTATGATAGCGCTCGTTGCTGGGCCGCTTGCTCGGCAATATCGAGGGTGACGCGGCCGTCTAATGCGGATTGGACTGCAGACTCCAGAGCATTGAGAGCATTGCGCGCATCCCCCCCAGATATCTCTACCAGGTGTTGGGTCGCATCATCGTCGATTTCGACCGTTGTCCTTCCCAGGCCGCGCTCGGTTTCCGCCAGCGCCCGCTTCAGGATTCCAATTATCTGCTCGTCGGTGAGGCGCTCGAAACGGAAGATTCTGGAGCGTGAAATCAGGGGAGCGTTGACTTCGAAGTAGGGGTTCTCCGTGGTTGCGCCAATGAGGACGATGGTTCCGTCCTCGACATGCGGGAGGAGGGCGTCCTGCTGGGCTTTGTTCCAGCGGTGGATCTCGTCGACGAAGAGGATGGTCTTGCGGCCGAGCTTGCTGCGCCGTTCGCGGGCTCGATCGATGACCTTTCTGACGTCGGCTACTCCCGAGGTGACCGCGCTGTAGTTTTCGAAGGCGGCGCGGGTGGTTCGGGCAATTACGTTGGCAAGCGTGGACTTGCCGCTGCCGGGAGGTCCCCAGAAGATGGCTGAGGTGAGCTGATCGTTCTCTATCGCGCGGCGCAGGAGGGTGCCAGGCCCTACAACTGATTCCTGTCCGACGAACTCATCCAGAGTCTGCGGCCGCATCCTGGCGGCCAGCGGAGCGCCGGGTTCGTAGCCAGCCGCGGTTGGAATGGGTTCTTCGAAGAGGCTATCGCTCATTGAACCGACTCGGGTTAAATCTGCAACGCAAAAGCAGATTCCTCACTTCGTTCGGAATGACGACCTTCGCCGTGATTTGAGCAAACCAGACGAATCCGCCTACAATCCATACAGCTCGCCGAACTTCTCGGAGAGCAGCTTCTTGTATGGCTCGGCGGTGGGCCGCTCGCCGGTGGCTTTGGCGATCAGGTCGGCGGCCTTGTATTTGCGTCCGTGTTTGTGAACTCGATCTCGAAGCCACGTAAGGATGTCTGCGAACTGGCCGCTTCTGATCTGGGAATCCAGGTCCGGGAGATCGCGGCGGATGGCGAACCAGAGCTGAGCGCCATAGAGATTGCCGAGCGTATAGGTTGGGAAGTAGCCGATCGAGCCGCCGGACCAGTGGATGTCCTGGAGGACGCCTTCAGAATCAGTGGCCGGGCGGATGCCGAGATACTCTGCCATGCGGGCGTTCCAGGCTTCGGGCAAGTCATCAACGCTAAGCCGGCCGGCGAGCAGCTCGCGCTCCAGCTCGAACCGCAACAGGATGTGGAGATTGTAGGTGACTTCGTCGGCCTCTACGCGGATGAACGACGGCTCGACATTGTTGACGGCGCGCCAGTACCTATCGACGGTGCAATCGCTCAACGCGGACGGGAACGCTTCCTTGAGCTGTGGCAGGACCCACTCGCTGAAGGGCTGGCTGCGACCGACCAGATTCTCCCAAAGCCGTGACTGGCTCTCGTGGACACCCATCGAGCAGGCCTCTCCCAGCGGCGTGGCTTCCCATTGTTCGGGCAATCCCTGCTCGTACATGGCGTGGCCGGCTTCGTGAAGCGATGCGTATAGGGCGCCCTGGAGATAAGACTCATCGAACCGGGTCGTGATGCGGACGTCCCCGTGGGCGAAGCTGATACAAAATGGATGGGTGGTCGGGTCCTGGCGACCACGATTGAAGTCGTAGCCCAGTTGGGCGACGATCTTCTTTGTGATCTCGGCCTGTTTAGCGGTCGGGTAGTCGCCGGGGATCGTTGCCTTCTTTCCGCCCGATTTATCGACTATCCGCTGGGTCAGGTCGATCAGGAAGGGTTTGATGTCGGCGAACATGGCCGCGATTTCGCTGGTCTTCGCGGCGGGCTCGTAGCCGTCGAGCAGGGCGTCGTAGATATCGTCCTGGTAGCCATAGTGCTCGGCCATTTGCCTGCTGAGTTCAACGGTCTTCTTGAGCGAAGGGGCGAATGAGCCGAAATCGTTCTCCTTACGCGCCTTGCGCCAGATTCCTTCGGACAGAGCGGCGTGGCGCGCGACCTCTGCGGCCAGCGCCGTCGGGATTTTGGTGGCGCGATCGTAGTCGTGCCGGGCCGCCCGGATAAACGCAGCTTCGTCGGAATCCGGAGCGGGCGACTCAGAAGCGGCCTTTTCCAGCAGCATGCCGGTCTGTCCGCCGGTCAGCTTCTCGTGGTAAATCGTGTATATCGTGCCGATCTGCTCGGCGCGGGCAGCCGCGCCGCCGGGCGGCATCTGGGTCTGCTGATCCCACTCCAGTATCGAAAGGACGGCATACAGCCGCCCGACTTCCGTCATGTGCGCCTTCAGCGCGTCGATGTGCTGTCCCAAAGTGACCTCGCTTGCGAAATAGGCGGGCCCCGTTGCCCGCGCGAATGTACCTGTGGCAATTGACGATTGTCAATTCGAGGTATTCGGTACTCAGGTATTCAGGTATTGACTGACTTACCAAAACCCGAACACCTGAACACCTAAGCCGTTACGAACATCTTTGTAACAACATTGGCGAGCGATGCTCTAAGTGTTGTATAATGCGAGCGGCGAGAATCGCTCGGTCGAACGGATATTTACGCATGAACCTGCCGGCGACGATGAAGGTGGGAGTGTTATTTTCGTGCCTGTTAATGGCCGCGTCACTGCTCGCCTCGCCACGAGTTTCCCCAGACTCTTCCGTTAAGCCCGTTAAGAGCCAACCGATTGCCTTTGGCAAAAATGTAGCGCCAATCCCAGGCGCGGCACCGCGCGGCGATCGCGCCCTACGCAACCCGCAACCAAGTTCCACTATCGCCAAGGAACCCGTCTTTGCGAATCCGGTTGCGATTCGGGTCGAGCCGGCCGAGGTTCCGCTCTACGGCACCCGAGCGGAAGGGCGCGTAATTGTGACGGGCGTTCGAGGCGATGGCTCGCGGGAAGATCTAACACGTACCGCCGTCTTTACCTCGTTGGATTCCAAAGTTGTCGCCGCGGGCGACGACCGTGTTTTGCGACCTGTGTCGGATGGCGAGGCTACGGTGAAGGTTGCTTACGGCACGTTGTCCTCGCTGGTCAAGGTTCGCGTCAGGGACACGGCGAAGCGCAAGCCGGTTGAGTTCGCAAGAGAGATTGTCCCGATTCTCACTCATGCCGGGTGCAATCAAGGCTCATGTCACGGCTCGCAGTATGGCAAGGGGGGATTCAAGCTTTCTCTTTCGGGATTCGAGCCCGACATAGACTACACGGCAATTGTCAAGCAGGCCGGCGGGCGGCGAATCTCCACAACCGATGCTGCCCGCAGCCTGGTTCTGCTCAAGCCGACGCTGGTGCTGCCGCATCAGGGAGGCCGCCGGCTTGAGCCCGGTTCGGACGACTACAAGCTGCTGGTGCAGTGGTTGCAGGACGGCGCTCCGGGCGTTGCGCCCAAGGACCCGGAAGTCACTAAGATCCAGGTCTATCCGACCGAGCGGGTATTGGAGCCGGGCAAGCAGCAGAGCCTTGCGGTATATGCCACTTACTCCGATGGCGTCGTGCGGGATGTTACTCGGTGGGCCCGCCTGAATGTGCTGAACGACGGAATTGCTGCTGTATCGCCGGATGCGGTTGTGAAAACCATCGGGCACGGCGCGACGGCGGTTATGATCCGGTTCGGCGGCCAGGCGACGGTCAGCCAGGTAACCGCCCCCTACGCGCGCATCGCGAAGTACCCGCAGATACCGGCAGGCAACTACGTCGATGAACTGGTCGGTAAGAGGTGGAAGGCGCTCGGACTGCTGCCATCGGTATCCTGCGACGATTCTACATTCGTTCGGCGTGTTTATCTCGATGTTATCGGGACGCCACCCACGGTCGACGAGGTCAAAGCTTTCCTCACCGATACGAGCCCGGACAAAAGGACAAAGCTGGTTGACGCCGTGCTCAATCGGCCGGAGTATGCGGATTACTGGGCGCTCAAGTGGGGCGACCTCTTGCGCAGTGAGCGCAACCGGTTGGGCCCGAAGGGCATGTGGAGCTTCACGAACTGGATTCGCACAAACTTCCGCGACAACCGTCCGCTCGATCAGTTTTGCCGCGAGCTGATTACCGCGCAGGGAAGCACCTTTACGGACGGGCCGACCAACTACTACCGCGTAGTCAGCAGTCCGCCTGATCTCGCCGAAACTACTTCACAGGTGTTCCTCGGCATGCGGATGCAGTGCACGCGATGCCACCACCATCCATTCGAGAAGTGGAGCCAGGCGGACTACTATCAGTTTGCGGCGTTCTTCGCACGTGTCGGCCTGAAGGGGAGCGACGAGTTCGGGATATTCGGGCAGGAGCAGGTGGTGCGGGTGAACAACGGCGGCGACGTCTATCATCCCAAGACGAACCAGCTTATGAAGCCGACGCCGCTCGGCGGCTACCCGACGGCTATGAAGGTGCACGCTCCAAAAACGGCTGATCTCATCGATCCTGATGCCGATGCCGGCGGCGACCGACGGGCGCTGCTGGCTGAATGGATCACAAAAGACAACCCGCTATTCGCGCGCAATATCGTGAACCGTTACTGGGGCTACCTGATGGGCCGCGGACTCGTAGAGCCGATCGACGACCAGCGGGTCACCAATCCGCCGACGAATCCGGAACTGCTCGATCAACTCGCCAAGGATTTTATGGCGCACGCCTACGACGTCAAGCACCTGATTCGGACAATCTGCAGCTCGCGGGCTTATCAGCTCAGCTCGGACGTGACCCCCGCCAACAAGGCGGACACGGCCTACTACTCGCACTACTTCATCAAGCGGCTGCCGGCGGAAGTCATGCTGGATACGATCAACATGGCGACGGGCACGACCGAGAAATTCGGCGGGCTGCCCAACGGATTCCGCGCGATCCAGCTGCCTGATCCCCGAGTGGATTCGTATTTTCTCGATGCATTCGGGCGGGCCCCCCGGGTGATCGCCTGCGAATGCGAGCGTGCAGCCGAGCCGAACATGGGCCAGGCGCTGCACCTGATGATGAGCGACCTCGTGAACCGCAAAGTGCAGGATGGCAACGGTACGCTGAATAAGCTGATCCAAGCTAAGAAGTCTGATCGCGAGATCATTGAAACGTGTTACATGACCGCCTTGGGTCGCCCGCCCAAACCGGACGAGATGGCGAAGGCCGAGAAAACGGTCCGTGAGCTGATCGAGCGACCGGCGGTTACACCCAAGGATCCGAATCCGCTCGTCCCGGTCCAGATTCAGATGCCGCGCGCCCAATACGCAAAGGACCAGGACCGCAAAGTGGTACTCGAAGACATCCTATGGGCGCTCCTGAATTCCAAGGAATTTATCTTTAACCATTAGCCCAGGATGTCGATACGCTAACGAAGGAACATCGTATCGAGAGGTCTCGTTAGATTGTCGATTGACGTAGTCGAAAGAGGATAACGAGCGATTGATCACGAATCAGGTGCGCTAAGACACTTGATCTTTGCCGGGCCCGATTGTGGGAGGGGAATGAATCATGTTGGACCTTGATTTAGGGAAGCATCTCGATTGCGATGGAGTTTCGCGCCGCGACTTTCTGCGTGTGGGCGGGCTCGCGGCGCTGGGACTGACGCTGCCGGACTTCCTGCGGGCGGCGGAGGCGAAGCCGAAGCCGCATAAGGACGTCTCCTGCATCCTTCTATGGATGGGCGGCGGGCCGAGCCACATCGACACCTTCGATCCGAAGCCCCAAGCGCCGCAGGAGATCCGCGGCGAGTTCGGGGCCATCCCGACCAATGTCAGCGGAATCCAGCTCAGCGATAAGCTTCCCAAGCTGGCCAAGCAGATGGACAAGTTCTCGATCATCCGCTCCTGCACCTCGCCGGACGGATCGCACGAGACCGCCAGCCACTACCTGCTCACCGGCTATCCCGGCAACCCGACGATCACCTATCCCGCCTATGGCTCCGTGCTCGCGCGCGAAAAAGGCGCTTTGAATGGAATCCCGCCCAACATGATGTTCGGGGGCTTGCCGTTCGGCTACGGCGGCGCGGGCTACATGTCGGCCCAGTATAACCCGTTTCAGATCACGGGCGACCCCAACGACCAGAACTTCACCGTGCGGGACGTTACACCGCCAAATGGAGTCGACCTGGAGCGCATCGCTCGCCGCAAGACCATTTTGGACGCCGTGGACACGTTCGAAAAGCATGCTGAGACCAAGCAGAAGCTGGTTCAGTCGATGGACGATTTCTACGCGCAGGCATACAGCCTGATCACTTCGCCCGTCGCCAAGAAGGCGTTCAACATCAAGGAAGAGGACGACAAGGTTCGGGCGAACTATGGCCGCAACTACTTCGGCCAGAGCTGCCTTCTGGCTAGGCGGCTGGTGGAGGCAGGCGTGCGGTTTGTAACCGTGAACTACGGCGGCTGGGACACGCACACCGATAACTTTGCATCGCTGAAGAACCACCTGTTGCCGAATCTCGATGCCGGCTACGCGGCCCTGATCGAGGATCTGAAGCAGCGCGGGATGCTGGATTCGACGCTGGTCGTTTGGATGGGCGAATTCGGACGCACGCCTAAGGTGAACAGCTCCGCCGGCCGCGACCACTGGCCGAACGGCATGTCGGTCTGCATGGGCGGCGGCGGCGTGAAGACGGGCGTTTGCGTCGGATCGACTAACGAGCGCGCCGAGAACCCGAAGGACCGCCCGCTGCGCGTGGAAGATGTCGCCGCAACGATCTACAAATCGCTGGGCGTTGACTACGAAAAGGAGTACATTACTCCCGAGAACCGCCCCGTTAAGATCAACTACGACGGCGAACCGATAGCCGAACTGCTGTAAGATCCCATCATGCAGATACCAAACGCCCGGCGGATATCTGCCGGGCGTTCTCATTACGGGATTTGGGAGATGAAGCGGGGCAATGACATCGCCCACCAGGCTGTTGTTAGTCTGGGAATTCGATGATCACGTCGCCACCTTCCACCAATTGAACGTGAAGGTCGCATCCTTCCATCGCATGGGTACCAAGCAATGGTTCCCCGTCGGAGACCAAAACCTCGAATTGTCGATCTCTTCCATTCCAATCGACAACAATATGGAATGCAGCGCAACGAGCAATGCTACCGTCACCAAGTTTACGCCTGACCCGGTACGCCGGTACAGCATTGAGACGATCCACGATCGAACGGGGAAGGCTTAGGTCGCCATCAAAAGCGGTGTCGACAACGAGCTCTATGTCGAACGTCCCTGAAGCGCCAGGTAATGCGAGGCTGATACGAGGCAAGAGGTCTATGACCCGACCAACGATCAAAACTTACGCCTTGTGAGCAAGTTAGCAATACGAAGGTCGGATTTGGTAGGTGGGCCGATTGTCAAAGTCACGATTCTGCCATCCAGTCTGTCGCGCGCAATAAGCTGTTCGGCCGCCTCTCGGTGAGTTGAACCTACCGCATAATCGCCAGAATCAGGGTGGATTGCAACGGCCTTGCCGAGGCTATCGCGCTCCAACTTAGCTCGTAGGCGCTGCTCGTAGATCAGGTCGGCAGCATCCTCAACCTCCACCATCTCTTTTTCATAATCTGCAACACGCATTTGTCGCTCCGGCAAGATTGTATCACATTAAATGGTCCGGCTCGTCCAGGATTCGTGCAAGGTCAGAGACGGTGGTGACTGGGTGAGTGCAGGCGTAGTTCTGGCAAACGTAAGCTGTTGGCTGGCCGTTGAGCTGGGTCTTTCTTTCGAGCAGAGGTAATCCCGCGGTATTGTCTTCGGGGTTTGCACACATAGCCAGCAAGTTGGGAAAGTATCGTTCCCGCGAGACGCTCAGCAATGATCGGGTGGAATCCGAGTCGTGTTCGCCGACAATTGCCAACTCCTGAATCGGGCCGACGTAGAGGTCGGCGGCGCAGAGGAGGCGGGCAAAGGCCTGGGGGTAGCGCTCCATGGACGATTTCATCTTGCGCAGGTAGTTGGCGGCGGCGGTTCGATAGTCGTCTCGATCGAAGATGATGGCGAGGCGAAGCAGGGATTCGATGGCGACGCTGTTGCCCGACGGTGTTGCGTTGTCCATGAGATCCTTTGGGCGGCGGACCAGGGATTCCGCATCATTGGCTGCGTCGAAGAATCCGCCTTCGGCGTCGGTGAATCTCGCCATCATCTGGTCAGCCAGCTCAGCGGCGCTATCCAGCCACGAACGATCGAATGTTGCCTGGTAGAGGCGGATGAGACCGTCGATCAGGCAGGCGTAGTCTTCCAGGAATCCTGAAATCGGCGCGGGGCGGAATACGCCTTCGGAGCTGCGGCCTGTGCGGAGCAACCGTCCGTCATTGCGAAGCTCAGTCAGTAAGAAAGTTGCCGCGCGGGTGGCAGCAGCAACATAGTCGGTCCGGTCGAGGACGGCGCCGGCGTCGGCGAAGGCTCCGAGCATGAGGGCGTTCCAGGAGACGAGGATCTTGTCATCGAGGGCGGGCTTGATCCGTTTGGCGCGGGCATCATACATCATCATTCGTGCCAGGGGTATCCAGGCTTCGAATTGGGAGGGATCTTTGCCGATCGAGCGGGCGAAGGCTTCTGGTGGGGCGGTGATGTTGAGGATGCTTTTTTCTTCGAAGTTGCCGCGCTCGGTAATGTCATAGAACTTGCAGAAGAGCTCGGCATCCTCCTTGCCTAAAACGGCCTCGACTTCTTTGGGTGTCCAGACGAAGAACTTACCTTCCTCGCCTTCGCTGTCGGCATCCTGAGCCGAGTAGAATCCGCCGGCCGGGTCGGTCATCTCGCGAGCAACGTAGTCCAGCGTCTCCTCACAGATTCGCCGGTAGAGCGGGTCTTTCGTGGCCTGCCAGGCGCGCAGGTAAGTGGATGCGAGCTGGGCGTTGTCGTAGAGCATCTTCTCGAAGTGAGGCACGAGCCAATACTGGTCGGTTGAGTAGCGGTGGAAGCCGCCGCCAATCTGGTCGTACATGCCGCCGAAGGCCATCTTTTCCAGGGTTAGCTCGACCATGTCCATCGGTTCCCGGCGCTTTGTTCGGTGGGCGCAGCGCATCAGAAAGTCGAGAAGCATGGGCTGCGGGAACTTCGGCGCTCCCGCCAAACCGCCCAGCGTCATATCCCAGCCGCCGCGGATCGCGGCGTATGCATGGTCGAAGAGATCCGGGGTAATGGGCTCCGGAGTCGCCCCGATCATCGTGCGGCGATTCATTTCCGAGACCAACGCGAGCCCTTGCTCTTCGATCGCTTCGCGGCGGTCGCGCCAGGCTTCAGCAACCGCCATGAGGACGCGCGGGAATCCGGGCCGGCCGTAGCGGTCGTCGGGAGGATAGTATGTGCCGCCGTAGAATGGCTTGCCTTCCGGCGTGAGAAACACGGTCATCGGCCAGCCGCCCTGCCCGCTCATCATCTGGACCGACTCCATGTAGATCTGGTCGATGTCGGGCCGCTCTTCGCGGTCGACCTTGATGCAAACGAAGCTGCGGTTCATCAGTTCGGCAATCGCTTCGTTTTCGAAACTCTCGCGCTCCATGACGTGGCACCAGTGGCAGGCGGAGTAGCCGACGGATAGCAGAATCGGTTTGTCTTCTTCCCGAGAGCGAGTCAGCGCAGCCTCGCCCCAGGGATACCAATCGACCGGGTTGTGGGCGTGCTGGAGCAGGTAGGGGCTGGTTTCGTGGATCAGGCGATTTGGCACAGTTCTGAGTTCTGAGTTCTGAGATTGGATACGGCCGGGCGGCGAAGCCCGGCCGTACTATTATGGATGGAAATTCCCATTGCACTGAATGAGAAACGGTTGCATAATAGGCACAGCGGTGGGTTCTGCTCTGCGCTGCACCCACCGCGGCGGGCAGATCGGTCGTATGGCCGGTATGCCTACCGGGCCATGACCGTCCGGACCCCTCGATGCCGTCGGGGCCGGTTATCGGTCTCGGCGGCTTCATAACTAAGACGCCCGTCCGTCAAACACAGGTTCCGCCGGTGGTATAATACGCCGTTCTTTTCTCGGGGTGTAGCTCAGTTTGGTAGAGTGCTGGTATGGGGTACCAGAGGTCGCAAGTTCAAGTCTTGTCACCCCGATAATCGAATTCCCAATTCGACAATTCCAAATCCCTTGCCCCCGATCTCTAGAGATCGGGGGCTTTTCTTTACTGCAGGGAAATTACGCCGACCGGTGAATGAATCGACATGGCTCGATTTTTGACTTTTGACCTGGGCGCGGAGAGCGGGCGCGCGGTGCTGGGGACGGTGGATGGCGGCAAGATCGCGCTGCAAGAGGTCCACCGATTCGCGAATGAACCCCAACGGATACTCGACCGATCCATTGGGATACCGTGCGGCTGTTTGCGGAGATCAAGAGCGGACTTGCCCGGTGCGCTCGGGAGCATTCGTCGGAGCTCGATTCGATCGGGTTGGATACGTGGGGGGTGGATTTCGCGCTGCTGGATTCGCGCGACGAGCTTCTGGGCGAGCCTTACCACTACCGGGATTCGCGTACTAACGGGGTCATGGAGCGGATGTTCGAGATTGTGCCACGTGACGAGGTTTACCGGACTACCGGAATCCAGTTCATGCAGCTCAATACGCTCGTGCAGGTGATGGCACTGAAGGAGAGCAACCCACTTCTGCTGGATGCGACTGCCCGGCTATTGATGATGCCGGACCTTCTGAACTTCTGGCTCACCGGGCGGAAGGCTAACGAGTTTTCGATCGCGACGACCACGCAGTTTTACGACCCACGAGCACGCGACTGGGCACTGCCATTGCTGGGCCGGCTCGGAATCCCAGATCGGATGCTGGGGGAGATCGTCCCGACGGGGACCGCTCTTGGGCCGCTACATCCATCGGTTGCTCAGGAGGCGGGAATCTCCGGAGTTCAGGTTATTGCCCCTGCTACGCACGACACCGGCTCGGCGGTTGCGGGCGTGCCGGCTGAGGGCGATGGTTGGGCGTACGTGTCTTGCGGGACATGGTCGCTGGTGGGAGTCGAATTGGACCGGCCGGTGATCGACGAGCGAACGCTGGAGTTCAACCTGACGAACGAGGGCGGTGTGAACAATACGATCCGGCTGCTGCGGAATGTGATGGGTCTGTGGCTATTGCAGCAGTGCCGCCGGGCCTGGGAGCGGCAGGGGTCGACCTATAGGTACGACGAGCTGGCGGCGATGGCTGCGGATGCGGAGCCGTTCCGATGCCTGGTCGATCCGGATGATTCGACCTTCCTGAATCCGCCTGACATGCCGGCCGCGATCGGGGACTATTGCCGGAGAACGGGGCAATCGTCGCCGGATTCGGTTGCCGGCATTGTGCGGTGCATCGTGGAGAGCCTGGCGCTGAAGTACCGGTGGGTGATAGAGCGGCTCGAGCAGGTGACCGGGCAACAAATTCATACGATCCACATTATCGGGGGCGGCAGCCAGAACAAACAGCTATGCCAGGCGACGGCGGATGCGACGAATCGGCGTGTTCTGGCGGGACCGGTTGAAGCGACGGCGCTGGGCAATATCATTGTGCAGGCGATCGCTACTGGCGTTATCGGATCGCTCGCCGAGGGCCGCGCGCTGATCCGCAAGTCGTTTCCGCTTGTGGAGTATTTACCGACAAACGCTGCACTCTGGGATGAGCCGTTTGGTCGCTTTGAACGGTTGTGAGTTCCGCATCTGGACGCGAACCAATTGCCGTATGATTCCCCGATTCCCAGGCCTCACGGCCTGGGCTAAGATGTGTCGCCCTACGGGCTCAACGAACAGGGCTATTCGAAGCCCGGATCCCAGGCCTCACGGCCTGGGCTATCATGTGCCGCCCTGCGGGCTCAATGACACGACCGCGCAAGTCGATTCCGAGACTTCGCGATCTGGGCTAGTTTGTGTTGGCCTACGGGCTATCCGAAGCGGTTGCCAGGATGCCCTTGAAATAGGCGATCGTGCGCGTTAGGCCCTGTTCTAGAGAGACTCTGGGCTCCCACCCGAGGAGTGTGCGGGCCTTTGTAATGTCCGGCTTTCGTTGTTTGGGGTCGTCCGGGCTCAGCAGTGGCTGGAAGACGATTTCGCTGGCGCTGTTGGTCAGGCGTTTGATCTCCTGGGCGAACTCGAGCATCGTCCTCTCGGCGGGGTTGCCTATGTTGATCGGACCGGTCTGATCCGAGAGCGCCAGCCGGACGAATCCATCGATCAGGTCGCTTTGATAGCAGAAGGAGCGGGTTTGTGTGCCATCGCCGTAGACCGTGATCGGATCTCCGCGCAGCGCCTGTCCAATGAAGTTGGGAACTACCCGCCCGTCATCCAGCCTCATCCTCTCGCCGTAGGTATTGAAGATTCGGACGATCCTTACTTCCACTCCGTGGTAGCGATGGTAAGCCATTGCCATTGCTTCGGCAAATCGCTTGGCTTCGTCGTAGACGCCGCGAATTCCGACTGGGTTCACATTTCCGAGATACTCCTCGGGCTGCGGATGAACCAGCGGGTCGCCGTAGACTTCGGATGTAGAGGCGAGGAAGAAGCGGGCTTTCTTTGCACGGCAGAGGCCGAGCACCTTGTGGGTGCCGAGGGAACTGACCTTGAGAATCTGGATCGGCTTGGTAGTAAAATCGATCGGGCTGGCGGGCGAGGCGAGATGAAACACGATGTCCAGATCGCCATCGACGTGAAGGAAGTTCGTGACGTCATATTGGACGAACGAGAACTTCGGGTTGCCCAGATTATGGGTGATGTTGGCCGGGGAGCCGGTGATGAAGTTGTCCATTGCGACGACTTCCCAGCCGTCCGCAAGTAATCGGTCGCATAGATGCGAACCCAGGAATCCGGCTCCTCCCGTAACCAACGCCCTCATTGTTCATCTCCCAGGAATGCGATTGCGGTCCGGCAGAAAAGCTCAACACCAATCGGCAGCGCGTCATCGGCAAAATCGAACGTGGGTGTGTGAATTGGCGAGACCTTGCCCAGACCCAGACGGAACATCGCGCCGGGTGCGTGCTCGAGGTAGAAGGCGAAGTCTTCCGCGCCCATGGATGAATACGGGACCTCGATGACATTGTCTTCGCCCAGCGTCTCCTTGCCGATCTGTGCTATCAAGGCATTGAGGCCGGGATCGTTGATCACTGGCGGCGTGCCTTCCTTGAAGCTCACATCGCAGGTTGCTCCAGCAGATGCGCAAACTCCTTCGGCGACGCGCGTGATCTGACCCGGAAGCAGCGCGCGGACTTCCGCCGAGAGTGTGCGATACGTGCCGCAGAGGGACGCAGTCTCGGGAATCACGTTGTAAGCTGTGCCGGCGTGGAATTGCGTTACCGTAACCACGACCGGATGGTTGGGATCGATCTCGCGGCTGGCCAGTCGCTGAAGCGACGAAACCACCTCGGAACCGACGAGAATCGGATCGACCGTGCGATGCGGGTACGCGGCGTGGCCGCCACGGCCCTTGATTGTGATGTCGAACGTGTCGGCCGAGGCCATCATCGCGCCGGCGCGTACGCCGATCTGACCGATTCCGATGTCCGGCCAACCGTGCAACGCAATGATCGCATCCACGCCATCCATTACCCCATCGCGGCACATACGACGCGCGCCGCCGACGTTCTCCTCCGCAGGCTGGAAGATGAATCTTATCTCTCCTGCGAACCGGTCGCGATTGCCGGTGAGGAGGCGTGCTGTGCCAAGCAGTATCGACGTGTGGCCGTCGTGGCCGCACGCATGCATGACGCCTTCATTGCGAGAGCGATAGGCGAAGGCGTTCTGTTCAAGGATCGGGAGTGCGTCCATGTCGGCGCGGATTGCTATTGTCTTGCCCGGACGCGCGCCCTGCAGCGAGGCGACGAGGCCATTGCCCCCAACACCAGTTCGGACGTCAAGTCCAAGTGCGCGCAAGCGCTCGGCTACGAATGCCGCGGTTTGTTCTTCGTGGTCGCTCAGCTCAGGATTCTGGTGGAGGTGATGGCGCGTGTCGATGAGTTCGGGGACTAGCGATTTTATTGATTGTTCGAGCATGGCCCTCACCCCGGCTTATTTGTCGAGTATCGTGGCTCGTAACGCCCCTCTCCCAATTCTAGGAGAGGGGGATGTGGCTCTTGTTGCGACGTTTTTGATGTCTAACTCTTTTGTGTTTTGGCTAGCTGGTTGATCATGGACGGCAGCTGACGCCAGTCGGTTAGAGTATTGTCGAATTCTTGGAGCGGTGGATCTTGTTTTAGCCTCGCCTGGATTACTTGCGCTCCGGATTCCTGGGCCCAAGTCAGGCAGTCTACACCATCATCCAGGACAACCGCCTGCTCGGGCCGGATCTCGCACGCCTCGAACATTCGACAGTAGTACTCGGTCCCCTCCTTGGCGCAATCGATTAGATCCGCTCCGAAGAAGTTGTCGAAGAGATGACCCGCGAACGCTCCCCTCAGCGCTGCTTCCAAGTAATGAGACTCGTGTGATGACGCCATATTTAGTCGAACGCCTGATCGGTGAATATCGTCAAGCGTTCTGATCGCGCCTGGATAGAATGCACCGGCCCTGCAATTCCACAATGCTTGTGTCTGAACCGATAAGGTGAGTTGCGCAGGGTCAATGAAATTCGGCAGCTGTCTGCCGACTTGCTCGAAGACTTCGCGAGCAATGCGTGCACGTTCACTAGGAATCCACGCGCAGAAGCCTGCCAGTGGGTTGCCGACAAAATTCTCGCCATATCGGGCGATGCTACCCAGGATCGCGGGCTGCAGCGCAGCCGCCCATTGCTGAGCTTCTCCGCCGAACTTGCCTGCAAGCTGATCTGAGAGATGGCCGACGTAAAGTGCGGTATGCCCCTTGAAGTCGCTAAGCGTGTCATCGAAGTCAATGAAGAGGTGGAGGTGATCGGGCATTATGAGAGCGGCTCGGCAATGAGATTGTGGGTGTGGCAGCGGTTATGGTACTCCTCAAAGCCAGCCATGTGCTGCGGGGTCAGGTCGTATTGCATGATTTCGAGGAAGTACTCGCGGACCCGCTCGAGGGGCAAGTTCATGCGCTCGGCCCAGATGTCTGCAAGCTCGTTCAGGCGGGCAACTCCCCAGGACTTTGCCTCGCTCAGGGCCAATCCAATCGCCTCCAGATCGGCTTCCGGTCTCGCCAACCATGCTGCGTAGAGGAACGGAAGCCCGGTTAGCTGCTTCCACTCTTCGCCGAGATCCATGACAAATTCGGCTGCGCTGTCAAACAGGTGCAGGTCGCCGATCAGGAGGGCAGCGTCGGCTGCATCGAGCATCCGGTCCAGGTCGGGCGGGTGGTAGATGTATTGCGGTCTAATGCCATATCGGTCGGCCAGCAGGATGCGAATCAGGGCGACCGAAGTGAGCGAACTGGTGTCCAGGGCCACCGATTGGATCTGGTTGAACGGCAGTTTGCTGAAAAGCCGGACACTTCGGACGGGACCGTCAGCCGAGACGGATATCCCGGGAATCAGCTTGAGCCGAGGGTTGCGGAACATCTCGTAGGACGAGACCAGAGCTACGTCAACCGCCGATTCGCGGAGCAGACACGCGAGCTCGGACGGCGGGGCATAGACGACCTCGGCGGGCGAATCACAATCCGGAGAGTGGAACCAGTCGATCAGCGGCTTGGCGTTGAGGTAGGGAACACAACCGATTCGGGGTCGATGAATCATTCCGATTCATGTTACCGCCAGAGCAGCCGATCCGCAATCACGAAAGCGAACAGGAGGACGCTTACCCAGCCATTGAGCGTGAAGAAAGCCAGGTTCACGCGGCTCAGGTCGGATGGGCTGACGATCGAATGCTCGTAAGCGATCAGCCCTGTGACGATAACCAGTCCAAGAAAGTAAGCAACGTGGAGCGAAGCAGCGATACCCACATAGAGCAGCAGCGCGAGCATGGCCAGGTGCAGGAACCTTGACAGCATTAGAGCGGCCGGTTTGCCGATGGATTGGGGCAACGACCTCAATCTGTGTTGGGTGTCGAACTCGGCGTCCTGGAGCGCGTAGATGATGTCGAAGCCGGCAATCCACAGCATCACCGCTGCGCCGATCAGGACCGGCAATGGGTCGATCCGCCCGGTTACGGCAACCCACGCGCCGATCGGGGCGATACCTATTCCGAATCCGAGGAACAGGTGACACAGCGGTGTGAAGCGCTTAGTATACGAGTAGCCCAGAACCGCTAAAAGAGCAACCGGCGAGAGCGCCAGGCACAGCGGATTTAGCCACCAGGCCGCGATCTCGAAGACCACGATTGCGGTTACCGTGAACAGCCAGGCCTGAGCGAGTGAGACCTGGCCGGTGGGAATAGCGCGTATGGCAGTGCGGGGATTCAGGGCATCGATTCGGGCGTCGGCGATGCGGTTGAAAGCCATCGCCGCGCTACGCGCCCCCACCATCGCGAGAAGGATTCCACCGATTATTCGAGGCTCGGGAAGAGAACGACCCTGGCTTCTGGAAGCGAGCAGCATGCTGATCAGCGCAAACGGCAGCGCGAAGAGCGTGTGCTCGAACTTGATCATTTCGAGCAGTGTTCGGACGGCTTTCACGAATCCAGAATACCCGCTACGGGAGCCCGGTAAACCGACGGGGTCCACGGCCTGGAAGGCCGAGGCAACTGAAAACACAAACCCCCTGCGGGTTAACCCGAGCAGGGGGTTCGATTATTACTGTTCCGCGGGCTAGTTTGCAGACTCGATCTTCTTGACGAACGGCTGGATCGCCGCGATCGCCAGGCGTGTCTGCGGCAGGGTGCCGGGGATCGACATCTTGCTGACAGCGCCTGTGGACTCGAAGCCCAATCTGTGGAGCCTGGGCAAAGCGCCTGCGGGCAAGCCGGCGAGTCTCAGGACAACTGAGATACGAGGAGCGCCGGCTGCCTTGCCACCCTTGCTCGCAACGGGCGTATCCAGAAGGGAGGCAAACTGCTTATCCATCTTGCTGCCCAGGAAGTCGAGCATGGCCTGTCGTGAACTCCCGCTGCTCTTGATGATCACGGAGTTGTCCACGTCGTAACCGTAGATGGCCTCGATGTTGTCGTGTATCAGGCGTCCATCGGCCGTCCGGGTGAGGCCGCTTGCAATGATGATCGAGTTGTCGGCATCGTAGCCGTATACCGCTACACCTTCGGGGAAGAGGGACTTGCCCTGAACCCTGTTGCCGAATTGTCCGCCGCCCTGACCCTGCCCCTGACCGCGATTGCCGGCCTGGCCAAAGTTGCCGCCCTGTCCTTGCCCGGCGCGACCGAAATTGCCGCCCTGGCCGAGGTTGCCTCGCTGGCCGCCGCCGGCCCCACCTCCGCCGAAGCCGCCACCTCCAAATCCGCCACCAAGCCCGCCAAATTGGGCGAACGCGGGCACCGAAAGGACTGTCAAAGCAAAGATGGCAATCGGGCGAATCATTGGTCCGTTCCTCCAGACTGGTTAATCGCATTATAGACGATTACCGTCGCAACTGCGTTACAATATCAAACGGGCTCGGGTGTTCAGGTATTCAGGTGTTCAGGTAATACGCGGTTGAGTATTGTCACGCTTAATGAAACGGGACACCCTGGCTAACGGTCTATCCTACTGACAAACTTCACTGCTTTCAGGGCAACGCTTCATGACTTTTCGATTGAGGTTCATCCTCGCAGTTGCATTGATCTTTATTTGTTTCTCCACTACTTCCCAGGCTGAGAAGATCTGGGTGGTTGGGCGCGTGTTGTCGGCGGACGGCAAAAGCCCGCTTCGGGACACAATCGTCGCCGTCTACGACGAGAAAGGCCATGTCGTCGACTATACGCGAACGGCCGACGACGGAAGTTATGCGCTGGAAGTGCAGAGGGATCTCCTGCACCTTGGCAAGCATGGAGAGGACTTCCTGCACCAGGTGACAGGCGGCGTGGGCAGGCTGGTCGGCGGTGTGGGCGGCACGCTTAAGGCAGGGCTGCGGGCAGCGGGGTCGGTTGTATCCGTCGGCGACCCGATCACGAGGGCCGGCGTGCGAGCCGGCACCGCGCTCGCTACCGGGGCAATGGATGTCGTATTTCCGCGCCATAATGGCCGACGCGCCGATCCGCTGCCGGGCGTGCTGCTGATGAAGGCCACCTTGCCGGGTCGCAATGACGTCATCGCCGGCGCGAAGCTCTACTGGATGCAGCAGGAGGTCGTCAAGAACGGCCGCCGTGAAGAGAAAGTAACCACAGCCTGGATCGACCCGATCAATCTCACGCGAGCCGGCGACGAGAAGCAGTCGACTATCGAATCGAAATATCTTTCGTTCAAGGACGCGCGAATCGAGCCGGGAATTGCGGAATACGGACAGCGGGTGACGATCAGCGCGCTCATCCCTACCCCGCCGGAGCCCTCCTGTCCGGTTGTCGTGGTAGCGAGAAACAATCGCACCGGCAAGATCTACGAGCTGACTTCGCGAGGTGAAGGGACATACACGGCTGAGGTCGAGATCGACAAGCACTTCCCGAAGGACGATCAGGTGTTCACCGTGATCGCCTACGCCGAGCAGCCGGATAAGCCGGGGCGGAACAAGCGAGTCGAGGGTGCGATCGAGGGCTCGGGGCTTTTCGATCCCAAGCGGGAGTACATCTACAACCCGCTGCTCGTTGCCAGCCGCGACCGTGCCGAGCTGACGCTCACGGTGGTACAGCCACCCAAGCGCCGGCGGTAGGCAGATGACGATCCCTCCCTTCAAGCTGGAGCGATTCTTCGCCCGGCATGAGTTCACCGCAAAGTATCACCTCTGCGCCTCTGACTGCGAAGCTCTGAGCATCAGCGAGCTGCTGGCGTTCGAGCCGGGAGCTGAGCAGCAGCTCCGGTCGGTCTGGCTTGGGTACACGGAGTCGCGAGGGGGTCCTTCGCTTCGGCAGGCGATCAGCGAGATATACGAGTCCGTTCTGCCGGATGATGTCCTCGTTCATGCAGGCGCTGAAGAGGCGATTTTCACCTTTATGCATGCCACGCTTACGGCCGGCGATCATGCGATCATCCACTGGCCGTGCTACCAGGCGCTGGCCGAGATTCCCCGATCGATCGGCTGCGACGTAACGCTCTGGCGCGCGCGCGAAGAGAACGGCTGGGCACTGGACTTCGATGAGCTCAGGAAGGCGATCCGCAGCAATACTCGCCTGATCGTCCTCAATACTCCGCACAATCCGACGGGCTATCTCATGCCCCATGCCGACTTCCTGGATCTCCTCAAGATCGCGGATGAGCGTGGAATAGTCGTGTTGTCGGACGAGGTGTACCGGGAATCCGAACACGATCCCGCTGATCGTCTGCCGGCAGCGTCCGATATCTCGAAGTCGGCCGTATCCCTCGGCGTGATGTCCAAGTCGTATGGATTGCCGGGACTGCGAATCGGTTGGGTCGCAACGCACAACCGGGCTGTGTACGAGCGGATGGAGCAAGTAAAGGACTACACCACTATCTGCAGCAGCGCGCCGAGCGAGTTCCTTGCCGAGGTTGCGCTGAGGCATCGAGATCGGATAGTCGCGCGCAATCGAGATATCATTCGTACGAATGTGGCCCTGCTCGAAGAATTCTTCGCCCGGCATAGCGGCCGGTTTGCCTGGGTTCGTCCCATTGCGGGACCGATTGCGTATCCACGCCTGATCGGAGAAGGGATCGAGAGCTTCTGCAGCCGGCTGCTTGCGTCAACCGGCGTGCTGCTTCTGCCGGGCTCGGTGTATGATGATGCCGGGAATCACTTCCGGATTGGTTTTGGACGCGCGAATATGCCGGAGGCGCTGGAGCGGGTGGAGCACTTCATGAACGGAGCGGTAAATTGAGCAACCGGCGAGCGTCCGTGGCATTTACGCTGATCGAGCTGCTCGTGGTGATCGCCATCATAGCGATTCTCGCCGCAATGCTCTTCCCAGTCTTTGCGCGCGCCCGCGAATCGGGCCGCCGGGCCACCTGCACATCCAACCTGCATCAGATCGGCCTTGCGCTCCACATGTACAGCCAGGACTACGACGAGCGATTCCCGGTCTGCAACTTCAGCGATACTCCGTTCGGGTTCCCGCCCGCTACCCACATAGATGGGAGCGGCAAGCCGATCTTCATGCACGAGCTGCTTCAGCCCTATTCGAAGAACGAGAACATGTACTTCTGTCCCACGATGCGCGGATACGGCGGTAGGGGCCGGCAGCACGACTATAACTTCCTCTGCGTCCACGGCTGGTCGCTGGTTCCGGGATTCACCGACTTCAACAACAATCTGCACGGCGTCTGCGACCATCCGCTGTCCGCAATCGGCCGGACCTCTGAAAAGCCCATGGCGGTCTGCGACGGCCTCGGCGAGCACGTCGGCGAGCTCACCAACGACGTCTTCCTTAAGGGACGCCTCGGCGCGCAGAACATCCTCTACGTCGACGGCCACGTCAAGCTAACCCCCGGCACGTTCCAGGCCATTGTCAACCTCTACAAGATTCCGAATAACTGATTTGAATTGAACTCGTCAAACTTACTGGCTCATGTTGGTTAAGGCCCCCCTCCCCCCCATTTATTGAGAGCCTATGAGAGCCTATGGACGGGCGAGCACTACGGCGAGGGACCGGAGTAAAGGAACATCCGGTCAGCGTCGTTGAAACTAATGCCCGCGCCCAGGCACGAGGAGGATCGGATGAGAAAGCTTGCTGCGATTGTCCTGTTCGGCTTGCTTGCGCCTGCGCCGGCCGTTCGCGCGGATATCCAGATCAGCGGCGAAAGCGCATACGTCACCACGGAGACGATGTCCCTTACCTTTAAGGGTGGGGACCTCATTCGGGTGATCAACCGCCTGAACGGCGAAACCTACCTCTTCCCCGGACAGGGCAACAAGCCCCTCTTCAACTTGAGCCCCCTCGAACCGACCGACGTTCCGATGCACTGCATGGGCTGGACTCGCGGCCTGACCGGACGCACCGAGCAGATCGCAGCGATGGCGCAGTTCAACGACTTGCAGGGCTCGAAGATGAACCGCAACGCCTGGATCAAGCTCATGATCGACCAGGAGACCCAGGACCTTGTGGTCACGGTCTACGGAGGCACCAAGCAGGACGGCGCGCGGGGGCTCACATGGGGACTGAAGGGGCTCGATCTGAGCTCCGGCAGCCTGATCATCCCGGCGCAGGGCGGCTGTGCGGCAGACAAGGCGTCCACTCCCCCGAAGCTCACACTGGCATATCCGAATGAATGGGAAGCCCAGATGGTGGCCTGGGAGGGGAAGGGCGGCGGCTTCGTCATCTACACCCGCGACGATCCCACGTTCCGACGGCTCCACCTTAGCCGGCGCGGGGACTTTATGGACGTCGGCCTCGAGACCGAGGTGCCGGCCCCGTGGAAGAAGGAGACGGACGCGCCGACGGTCGAGTGGCGCATCAACACCTATCGGGGCGATTGGCGAGTCCCGGCCGCCGGCTACCGCAGCCTGATGGCATTCCTTCGCAGGCCCGTTGAAGCAGTGGGCAATCGGGCATGGGTGCGGGACATCCGCACGGTCGTCAACGTGACCTGCAACTCGCTGGAGCCTACGCTGCTGGAGTCGCTCGGCAAATCGCTCGATCCCAAAAAGACGCTCCTGTACATCCGCGACTGGCGCAAAGCCGGCCTCGACCGCAACCTGCCGGAATACGCGCCTTCCGACGCGGCATCCGCGTTCGTCACCGCCGCGCAGTCGGCCGGATACAGGGTCATGCTGCACGTGGATATGACTGCGGTCTCTCCTACGAATCCCGATTTTCGACGCGTTAAGGGCTTTCAGGTAAAGGATGCGGAGACCTGTGAGCCCGTAGGCCGGCGCTGGAAAGGATCGGAATCCGATCCGCTGCGCGCTGCCTACATAACGCCCGCCTGGAGGTCGTATCGGCGGCTGTTCATCGAGCGGATCAGGGATGCCGTCGAAGGTATGAAACCGGATGCGATCAGTCTGGCCGGAGCGGACAGGATGTGGAATGACGGGAATGGGGTCATCGAGGGAAAGAGCTACATCCAGGGCACGCGCGACCTCATACGGGAATTGCTTGCTGAGTATCCGGACACCGTGTTCGGCGCTGACGGAGTCAATGAGATCGTCTCGCCGCTGGTCTGGTTTGGACAGCGACCGGGCCGAGGGACCCTTACCCCGCATCCGATCTCAACGCTGCTGTTCGGCGACCATGTCTTCTTGTATGCCTCCGCCTCACAGCCGAACCCCGATCGCTCGCCGACGGTGTACCTCGACCATTTCAAGCGCTACGAGCGGCAGGGTGTCACACCGACCTTGACCGTTTCATCGCCCACGGATTCCGGGCCGGGTACAAGCCGCATGCTGGCTATGGCGAGCACCTGGCAGGCGCACGGGCTCCAACCGGATTGGGTGCAGCCATGGACGGGACTGCTATTCCGCTGGCGAGGCAGCGATGGGACGTTCGGCGTCGTGGAGTCCGGCAAGGGAACAACTCGCTTCAGCTTGAGTGGCTTGTCGATATACGAGCGGGCGAGCGGCGCGACACGCCTGGAAACGACATCCTCGCTGCCCGGATTGCCGGCGTACGACGACAAGGGCCTCATCGGACTGAACCCCTTGGCCGAATACTGGTTGGACCTCAATCCACATGATCTGAAAGCCCTGCACATCTCGGCGCTGCCCGCAGGAGCCTGCATCTGCTATTCACAGGTGACCCCACGGTACGCGCTTTTCAAATTCGCGCCGGTCGAGCGCACCACTTCCGATCTCTGCAAGGGGTTGTCACAGGCCAAAACTGGAATATTTGCAGAGCTGCACGATTCGCCGATTGCTCACGGCGCGCAGGTAGAGTTGACTGAGATGAAGAGCGCGGGCGATGAACGGACAGCGATTTGCCTTACGCCTTCGGTTGAGGGTAAGGGGGAGGTCTTCGCCGACTATTCGCTGACCGTCCCATCCTATCCGCATCCAGCACTACTCTTCTGTATCGGCCTGGCCGATTCCAACGGTCCAGCTGTGTTTCGGATAACGGCGGATGGGAAAGAGATCTGGAAGGAATCGGTCACAGCGCCTGGCTGGACATCGCACAGATTGGACCTGACGGCTTACGCCGGTCAGGGCATCCGATTGCGATTGCTGTCTACTGGCCGGTGTGGGTGGACCGACGTCCGGCTGGTCGAAGGGATGAAGGAGGATGCAGCCGGTGTGGCAGTCGCTGCCCCGGATGGCTCGAGCCCGGAGTTTTCGGAAGCTCCGGCAACCACTCACATTCCGGGTACTCTCGCGGTCTTTGTGGACAAAGGCAAGCCAGTTGCCGCCGGACAAAACTTCTTGGACTTGCCGTTTGAAACGGCGCTCGAATCCTCGGGGATTGTACTACCGGGGGCAACCGAAGGTGGCGGCAAGGTAGGATCAGCAACCTGCGGTGGAAAAGCGTCCGAAAAAGCTCTATGCGCTTGCCCGCCGGACCACGGCCGCTTTATCCTAACCTGGCTGATACAGTTGCCGGATTCGCCATCCGCACTGAACCTTCGCGCTGGGATCGCGGACGAATCCGCGTCGGCTGGGCTGGGATTCGAAGTTCGTGTGAACGGCGAGACCACCTGGTCCTACCGATCGAAAGATCCTCACTGGGAAGCCGCGTCCGCCGACCTCTCCCGCTGGAAGGGCAAAACTGTCCTGCTCCAACTGGTCACCGATTCCCTCGGCAGCAACGATGGCGACCAGGCCTTCTGGTCAGACTTAGTTCTAACTACCACGAAATAGTCAAGCGTGCTTTCTGCAGAGCTACGCGTTGCGTCAATAGAGTCCACTCATATTCATACATGCCAACTGCGCTTGTCCTCATCGAGTAAAACTCTTGGGCTCTAGCGTTCGGCCCCAGCAGCTCTGAGTATTGCCACTATCTTACTGTAGTTCTCCGCGGGGAGCCGCTTGGTCGCTAAGCTAAGTGCAGTGTTTTGCTCGCCGTCCATCAAATTGACGTCTGCACCTTGCCCAACCAACAAGCGAACCGCACTCTCGCAGCCAGATTCCGCTGCATACATGAGTGCCGTGCGCTTTGTCTTATACGTCACGTCGTCTCCCCGCCACCAACTCTCTGATGGCGTGCTGATCGATTCGCCTTTACTCTTGGCATTAACAGACGCGCCGTTGGACAGCAACATTGTTACTATTTCGGTGTCTCCCGACTGCGAGGCCCTCATGAGTAGACTGATCTCACCGTATTCATCCGAAGTGTTCGGATTAGCACCTTGCTTAAGTAATTCTCTTACTATCCTTCGGTTGTGTAATCTGACTGCTTCTTCTGCAGCGGAAACCGATTCGTTTCTGTAATCAATGCGGCATCGTCCGTTTACGGCCGCTCCTCGCTTAAGAGCCAGTTGGACTCCGTCCAAATCATTTAGCTGCGCCGCTTCTACTAACCGCACGGTCTCAACACTGCTCCGGTAACGCGCGTAAATCGCCTTAACACCCATTCCAAAGGCCATCAGCAAGCACAACACGAACGAACTTATGAGTAGTCGGGCTCGAAGCGCTCGCCTTGCTGCCAGAATGCCTCGTTCGGAAGCCGACCGCTTGATCCGTCGATCCGCGATTATGGCTGTGGCTCGATCCAAATACTCAGATGGGATATCCAGCGATTTGAAGGCCTCGACTACGCTCTGTCTTCCATCTGCAACAGGGTTCTTGCTGGGGCGAGAGCTCTCTTGCTCGAACAATCTTAGAGCGAGCAATTGAATCTGTTCGAGATCTTCAATTGGAGCCTGTCGGAACTCATTCATCGAAGCACTCCGCTAGATGGACCAAGTACCGGAATGTTACGTGGCGAAGGTCCGAGAGATGTCTTGGTCTACCCTACCAGTTATTCGGCGTATCGTTGCTTCGTATCGGTCATAAAAAGACGAGTGAATCCGACGCATTCCACACATCAGAAGGATCGCGCGTCTCCGAACTCATCCCACGGTATTGTCGAGCTCGGTCGCGTCAGTAAGTCCTGGCCCCATTGCAGCAACGAAAACAAACATGTCAACTCGCCTTCATGGAGTTTCACCACTGCAGAGAGAATCGACAAAAGCTTGTATGATCGATATCCGTTGCTTGAGGAATGTCTCGTAATCGGCCGACGAGTAATCAAACGCCGAAGGAATAGGTAGAAGGTTGCTAGCAAAGATCGCGTCTGCCGAAACTCCAAGTACACGAGTTAAGTTAGGCAGATACTCATTAGGATTCTTGTCACTTATTGCGTTATTCCCTGCAGCGGCGATCATGCAAATATTCGCAAGCAGATTGTCATCTAGGCTGCTCTTAGATGCCTTCTTCAAATAGGCACGGGGATAAATGTGGTGGAACTGTTTCTTGTTGTAGCTGGATAGGGCCACGGCCGGGTCGATGACAGCACCATTTGTGAGATTCCGAGGCGATCGAGAAGCTAGAGCGAGCACGAAAGCTCTTGAACGCGAGACATTGCTCCTGAACGAGATGGTTTCCCATTCCTTTTCCTGTGGCGGCATCCCAAATTCATGTTCGTTCCCTTTGCCGTTGACCACGAAATCAAATACTGCTTGAATATCGCGTGAAACAAAATTCTCACCCCCTACCTTGTAGCGTTCCGCGAACGACGATCGCCAGAACCAATTCCGAGCCCGATGAATCTGGGCGGGTTCCAGGTGGTTGATCTTGTCGTAGATGTAGCAAAGTATGACGACCAGTGCCTCGTACGATAAGAAGTCCCAACTATAGATCTTGAACTCGGTCGATAAAAGGTCTATGGTACGCAGAAGTGCAGCTTGTGTGGATTCAATTAGCGCCCGCATTTCCTCTTTCGTCATATCACGAAGCGTTTTGAGGGACTCTTCCTTGATGGTTCCCAGCTTGACTGCAGACAGGCATTTTTGATACTGTCGTGCGATCAATGTCCGCGAATCCCTTCGGGCTGAGGGCGTCCTGTATCTGATCTACCTCATCGTTGAGATCGAAGTCCTTGTTCCAAGTTGCGGCAACCATTAAATCGTAAGTCGAGAGTTTCGTACCCGAACTGTTGATCCTTTCGAAGATCGGACAAACTTCCTCGACGGTTAGGTCTTTCAGGGTCACCACTGGCAGACGATAGTCGGTGAAAGCTTGGATTATTGCATCCAGTCTGTTTTGGAACAGCGACGCTTTATCCAAATCCTGAAGGTTAGTGCGGAAGTTCAGTAGGCTGGTCGTTTTGAACATGAACCTCAGAGGGAAGAGGTGAGGAGAAGCAGTTTCGGTAGCTTTGCGGAACTCCTCCGCCTCGAGGTCGTAGACTACCGCAAAGCCTCCATCGGCGTCATCTGCGCCGAGACACGCGTAGATGACGGTCAACCGTTGCTGGCCGTCCAAGACGTAGTCCGTAGGCACCATGTCGTCTGTGACGGGAAGCCGAAATTCGCCAATGTCTCGCTCAGCGCGAAGCTTGTCTTTGGTGCGCCAGAGCAATATGCTACCTATGGGATAGTTGTTGGCAATGCTATCTAAGAGATCCAGAGCCTGCGCCTCTTTCCACACAAACTTGCGCTGGAACTGCGGGACTTTAATCTCGCCTTTCTTGATGCCTGTTATTAGGCTGTTTATAAGGGCGGTGTCCGTTTCTATCCGGCTAGCAACTGCTGGTTTGGTCATAGCTTGCTTGAATTCGAACGCGTGCAGGTTTACAAGGAAGATACGGCCACGAAGGCCCTAGGGAGCGCAGCCATCAATTAGTGATATGCGGATATTCTTTGGCTGACCGACAAATCCTCCGTAACGGGGTACGGTCCGGAGGTCTGATAAAAGCGGACGGAGTATAGAATCTGAAGTGCGGATTAGACTTGAGTAACTGTACGATGGCACCGGTTCGCAAGGAACGACGCCGTCTTCAGACCGATAAGAGGTTCACATCTGGCTGATCTACTGATCGGCCTTGTTCAGAGTTTGTATGCAGAGTTGTAACCAATCCGAACACCAAACACCGCGCCATATGGATGCCGCGTAAGTAGACGCTCACACGCAGTGAGATCATCACCGTCGATCTCGTAATCGCCACTGACCACATCGATGATCAAGAACTTACCCTTGTTCGCTTCTTCGACTATTGGGCGGATTTGATCGTTGTACAGCTTTTGACCTAGACGCGAGACTTCTTTGTCTGACATAGCGGCTTCCTGGTTGAAAGAACGTCTCTATTATACGGCAACTGGCTGGCGGGCTCCAGATTCAGACTCGTGGGTAAGCTCTGCCAACATGGCCTCGTATTCGCGGGAGATGACTTTCTTGAAAGCCGGTAATGCTTCGGGCCAGGAGTCGAGGATGTCTTTGGCGCGCCGGCTGCCTGTGTAGGTGTAGTGGGCTTCGATGAGGCCGTGCAGTAGTGAAATGTCTTCGGGATCTTCGACTTTCTTGAGCATGATCGAGCCGCCGCCGAAGTTAACGCGTGTGAAGAAGCGTTCGTCGTCGTCCAGTACAAAAGCAATTCCACCGCTCATGCCGGCTGCGAAGTTGCGCCCCGTCTTGCCCAGAACGACGACCACGCCGCCGGTCATGTACTCGCAACAGTGATCCCCTGCCCCTTCGACGACCGCGTGGGCGCCGGAGTTGCGGACAGCAAAGCGCTCACCAACCACGCCGCGCAAATAGACCTGACCCGAGGTCGCACCGTACAGCATGGTATTGCCGGCGATGATGTTCTCATGGGCCTCAAACGTGGATTCGACCGGCGGGTATACGGCGATCTTGCCACCGGAGATGCCCTTGCCAAGGTAATCGTTGGCATCGCCCTCCAGCGTCAGCGTAATGCCGCGGGCAAGGAATGCGCCGAAGCTCTGGCCGGCTGAGCCGGACAGCTTGATTCGGATCGTTTCATCGGGCAGGCCGTCGTGGCCATACCGCTTGGCAACCTCGCCCGACAGCATCGTGCCGACCGTTCGATTTGAATTGCGGATCGGCCCCTCGATCTCAACCGCGAGACCTTCTTCAAGAGCGCTCTGACAGGCGCGAATCAGCCCATAGTCCAGCGCCTCATCCAATCCATGATCCTGGGCAAGCAAGCAACGAACTGGAATGCCGGCTTCGACTTCGGGCTTCTGGAGCAGCACACTTACATCCAGGCCACGCGCCTTCCAGTGATCGACAGCCTCGCGGACATCCAGCATGTCGACTCTACCAACCATTTCGTCGAACTTGGCGAAGCCAAGCTGGGCCATGTATTCGCGCACTTCTTCGGCGAGCATGAAGAAATAGTTGACCACGTGCTCCGGCCTGCCGGCGAACCGCTCGCGCAGAATGGGGTCCTGCGTGGCAATGCCTACGGGGCAGGTGTTCAAATGGCAGACCCGCATCATGATGCAGCCCAGAGCGACCAGCGGCGCGCTCGAAAATCCGAACTCCTCGGCTCCGAGCAGCGCGGCGATGACTACATCGCGGCCCGTCTTCAGCTGGCCGTCGGTCTGCACACGGATGCGGCCGCGCAGGTCATTCTTGACAAGAACTTGCTGCGTCTCCGCCAGGCCAAGCTCCCACGGGATTCCCGCGTGCTTGATCGAGCTTAGCGGCGAAGCCCCGGTACCGCCTTCGTATCCGCTGATGAGCACGTGATCGGCATGCGCCTTGGCAACACCGGCCGCAACCGTGCCGACCCCCACTTCGGAAACGAGCTTGACGGAAATCCGCGCCTGAGGGTTGACGTTCTTCAGGTCGAAGATGAGCTGCGCCAGGTCCTCGATTGAATAGATATCGTGATGCGGCGGCGGCGAGATGAGCATGACTCCCGGCGTCGTATGCCGCACTTGCGCGATGTATTTGTCGACCTTGTGGCCGGGCAGCTCGCCACCTTCGCCAGGCTTCGCACCCTGCGCCATCTTAATTTGGAGCTCATCGGCGTTGACCAGATACTCGGTCGTCACTCCAAACCGGGCCGAAGCCACTTGCTTGATCGCGCTGCGTCGCGAATCCCCGTTGGCATCGGGCCGATAGCGAACCGGGTCTTCACCGCCCTCGCCTGTGTTGCTGCGGCCACCGAGCCGGTTCATTGCTATCGCAAGCGTCTCGTGCGCCTCCCGGCTGATCGATCCCAGAGACATCGCGCCGGTTGCAAAACGCTTGACGATTTCGGTTGCCTTCTCTACATTCTCGATGGGGATCGGAGTGCAATCCTTAAACTTGAACAGTCCACGTAGAGTCGCAAGCTCTTCGCTCTGCCGGTTCACCAGGGCAGCGAACTGCTTGAAGCGGCCAAACCCCTCCGAGCCTCGGATGGTCGTTGGGTCGTTGGATTGTTGAGTCGTTGGGCTTGCCCCGTTCGAGCTTACCAGCGGAGAATGTGCAGGCTCCCCTGGATTCAGGGGCAACTGCACGGCCTGCTGTAGTTTCGCCACAGTGTCGGGGTTAAGCTGGTGGAACTCGCCGCCTCGCCGCCATTGATAGGTTCCCCCAGGATCGAGATACAGGTTCTCTGGTATATGCGCCGGCGGGTAGGCGAAGGCGTGGCGTGCGAGCGCCTCTTCAGCAAGCACGTCGAGCTTCACGCCGCTGATCCGGCTGGGCGTGTGCGTGAAATAGCGGTCGATCACATCTTCATGCAACCCGATCGCTTCGAAGATCTGGGCGCCGCGATAGCTCTGGAGAGTCGAAATTCCCATCTTGGCCATGGTCTTTAGAACGCCCTTGCTAATGGCCTTCCAGAAGTGCTTATAGGCTTCTTCGACATCCATCTCCGGCAACTGGCCGACCTGGATCATATCCGAGATCGTCTCGAAAGCCAGATAGGGATTCACTGCGCTCGCGCCATATCCGACCAGGAGGCAGAAATGGTGCACCTCTCGGGGCTCACCGGACTCAACCACCAAAGCAACGTACGTTCGGTTGCCTTCTCGAATCAAGTGATGATGCACAGCCGAAGTAGCCAGCAACGCGGGAATCGGACAGTGCTCGCGATCGACGCCACGATCGGAAAGGATAATGACGCTAATCCCCTCTTCCAGCGCGCGCGAGGCATCCCGACATAGCCGATCCAGCGCAATCTCCATACCGGCTGCGCCCTCGCGCGGGTCGAACAGCATAGGCAGAGTCCGCGCCTGAAAATCCTGGCCCCCCATCTGGCGCAGCTTCTCCAGTTCGGCGTTGGTCAACAGGAAGGATTCGAGCTTAAGCTGGTGGCAGTGCGTCGGCTCCTCGGTCATGAGGTTGCCGTTCGGACCGATGTAGTGGGTGAGCGCCATGACTAGCTCTTCACGGATCGGGTCGATCGGCGGATTGGTGACCTGCGCAAACAGCTGCTTGAAGTAGTTGTATAGAAGCTGCGGGCGGTCGGACAGCACGGCGAGCGGCGAATCGTTGCCCATCGAGCCCAACGGCTGCTCGCTCTGAACGGCCATTGGTCCGATGATAAACTTCAGGTCCTCGAGCGTGTAGCCAAATGCCTGCTGCCGCTCGAGGATCGTCTCGTGGACCGGCTCGTAGAATCCGGGCGGATCGGGCAGGTCGCGCAAATCGATCTTGTGCGTCTCAACCCACTGCTTGTACGGCGACTTGCCGACAATTCGCCCCTTCAGCTCGGAATCATCAATAATCCTTCCCTCGATGGTATCGACGAGGAAGATCTTGCCCGGCTGGAGCCGTCCCTTGCTCTTGACATTGGCCGGCGGAATATCCAGCACGCCGGTCTCGGACGCCATGACCACCAGATCGTCCTTAGTGACCAGGTAACGAGAAGGCCGAAGACCGTTCCGGTCGAGGATCGCCCCGATCGAGCGGCCATCGGTAAACGCGATAGACGCCGGCCCGTCCCACGGCTCCATCAGGCAGGCGTGGTACTCATAGAACGCCTTTCGGTCGGCATCCATGTACTCGTCGCTGCCCCATGCCTCGGGAATCAGCATCATGATCGCGTGCGGCAGCGAACGTCCGCCGCGTATCAACAGCTCCAGGGCGTTATCCAGCGTCGCCGAATCCGACCCCGATTCGTTCACGAGTGGGGCGAGCTTGCGCGCGTCGTCGCCAAACAAAGGTGAGCTGATACGCGCCTCACGGGCACGCATCCAGTTGCGGTTGCCGCGCAGCGTATTGATCTCCCCGTTGTGCGCGATCATCCGGTATGGATGTGCCAGGTCCCAGGTCGGGAAGGTGTTCGTCGAGAACCGCTGGTGGACGAGCGCAAGCGCCGTCTCCATCCTCGGATCCTTCAAATCCCGATAATAGAGACCCATCTGGCGGGCAAGGAGCAGCCCCTTGTAGATGATCGTGCGGCAGGAAAGCGAAGAAATGTAGAAGTACGAGGCCTCCGCCAGCTTCTTCGACGCGGCCGTCTTCTCAATCACCTTGCGGATAATATACAGCTTGCGCTCGAACGCATCCTCAGGCGCGTCGGGTTGGAAACTGAGCAGATGGTCATGAGTTCTGAGTTCCGAGTTCTGATTTGGGGCGATCCCCTCAGAACTCAGAACTTTCAACTCAGAACTGCCAACGAAAAACTGCCGAATGACCGGCTCCACCTCGCGGGACTTGAAGCCGATCTTGGTGTTATCAACGGGAACATCGCGCCAGCCGAGGAATTGCTGCCCCTCGTCCTCGACTACGTTTTTGACGATCGCTTCACAGATTTTGCGATCAACAGGATTCCGGGGCAGGAAGACCATACCCACTCCGTAGAGGCCGGCTTCAGGCAGGAAGCTCAGGGTCTCACGATAGAACCGATCTGGGATCTGGACAAGAATTCCCGCGCCATCACCAGTCTCAGGATCGCATCCGCAAGCGCCGCGGTGCTCGAGATTGACCAGAATCTCAAGGCCTTTGGCGATAATGTCGTGCGACCGGACACCGCGGATATTGGCGACAAACCCTACGCCGCAGGCGTCGTGCTCGAAAGCGGGATCGTATAAGCCCTGTTTGCTGGGAAGTGGCATCGATTCAATCTGAGGAGTCGGGAATTTCCCGAACGACGAATTTCAAACTCTCAGGTCTCAACTTTCAACTATATTGAACGCCCGGCCCATTCGCGCCACCGCCCGTCAAGGGCGGAATTGCTGCGCGATGGACACGGGCGTCGTCGTACCGTGCTGAAATTGGACTCGTATTGTATCACCCGGCGGTGACAATGGTCAATAGCTTTGCCGGGCGGTTTACGGGGCGACCTTCTCCATGAATTCGGTTATTCGGGCGCGGATGGCATCCGTGAATCCATCGATTTGCCGTTGCGCATCACCACTCAGCTCCCGCGCGCGGGCAGATGCGATTTCAGCCGGATCGCCGGACGCGTACGCCTGGTTCAAACCCGGCGTGGCGTATGCTGCATCGAAGCAGGCGCGTATCTGCTCATCGGTCAATCGTTCGAGGCGCTGCCGAAACCACCGGGCATGCCCCAGCGGTATCTTGCGGTGCGCTTTTTCCGGACCGGGGCTCGGAGCGTCGTAATCCAGAATCACGAAGCTGTTGGATACTTCGTCGACGAAGTGCGTCTTCCGGAAACTCTCGAGATCGAACTTCCGCGGCTTTTTGTCCGCGAAGCTCGCGCCCATATCGCTCACGACGAACCAGTTCTCCGAGCCAGAGGCCGTCGGGCGGCGGAGGACTTTGTAGTTGACCGGATAGGCATCCCAGTTGCGAACCAACGCGTCGAACATCAGGAGTCCCGAAAGCTGCTCGGGAGGCACTCCTGGGTTCTTTGCCGGATTCCAGTTGAGATCGTGGCCACGCGCGTCTTCAATCTCGACGTTATTCTTGTCGCTCCGCTTGAATCGTGCGCAGCTCGTGAACGTTCCGTCGTGATCGATCCAACCTTTGGCTCCGCCGAGATCGGTATAACTGGTGACGCCTTCTATCCTGCCGGACTCGACAACATAGCCTTCCATCGCCCCGAAGCCGAGCGCCCACGCCAGCCGGGGCGCGGCAACATCCGCACGCGCTTCCGGACCGAACTTGACCGTCCAGTGAACGCCGGCGGAGTCGCGCACCCGTATTTTCGGACTTAAGCCCGAAGTCTTCTTCTCCGGGTTTTGAAAAGGCGGGCTGGGAAGGCGCGCAAGCGGCGACTTATATCGGGAGCCTGGTCCGAAGTAGATCTGTGTCGGAGTCAGCTGGCCAGGTTCGCCCCACACCCGCGCAATGCCGGGCGGTGGCGCGGATACGTGCGCCCGAGCGGGATGCTGACGAATCGAGGCCACCGCCGAGGAAGCCGCGAATCCTGCACCCGCCAGAATACAAACCGCGCGCCTTTCCATTTGTGTTTGCCGCCTTAGAAGAACTTCAGGCTCAAATTGAATCCGTTCGTATCGACCCCATGGATCTTGCCGCTCACCCGATAGCCGGCCTTGATCGTAAAGTACCGGGCGAACTTATATTCGGCGCCGAAGTTGGCGCTGGGAATCGGCCACTTCGTCTCACTGAAGCCCATGATCGACGACTTGATGTGCCCCACGTAGAGGCCGGCAGTCAGGTACGGTGAGATCCGATTATTCTCACGCGGCGCCCGAATGCGGCCTGCAAGACCATAGAGGTCGAAAGTGTTGTGGCCTCCGCCGATCAACCAGTGATCGCCCGCCCCGAAGAGGTCGATCCCTCCGTCGATCTCCGCGCCAAAACGGTGGGCCGGCTTGACGAAGATACTTGTGGTCCCGCCAAACTTCGGGGAACCCAACGCATGTATGGCGGAGCCGTCTGAGTACCAATAGCCGCCTACGCCCACGAATTCGTGGATCAGCCAGCGAATTGTCTTGCTCTGAGCCTGGCAGGGGCTCGCGCCCAGCGACAACATGAACAACAGTAGGCCCGCACAAACGAGCCGACAGCAATACGTCCGATGAGTCTCAGTCATCAGAATCCTCCGAGTTCGATGGCTGGAAGCGGCGCGGAGTGAGGCAGCCGGCCGCTGACCATAATCAAAGTCGGAGCGATGTCAACATTAGTTCCATTTCCGTCGAATCCAGGCTCGGATGACGCGACCTACCCGCCCCGTTGTGTACCAGAGGCTGCCTTGAAGGTCCGACCAATCGAACACCGAATCCCGGTCCCGAATCAGCGAAACGAGGTCTACCCCTACGTGAACCAGCCGGGGCGCTGGAGGGTAATCCGTTTCCCGTATCCTGCCGCCTGCAGCATGGTAGGCATGTCGCAGGATCGCCACTTTTTCAACTGCCCGACGCCTGGACCGGCATTTAGGTTCGTTCTGCTGCGCGATGAGGCCAAATGCAGAAAGACACAGGCGAGGCTCGTCAAATCCCAGGACACGAATCCGGCCGGACGTCCCGCCGAACCGCGGATTCACCTCAAGGAAGAACGGCTCCCTGCCCTCCGGCCAAAGCAGCTCGAAGTGAAATGGGCCCGCTAATCCACTGATATCGGCAAAACGGCGGCACGCGTCCTCGACTTCGGGAGCCAGTTCGCATCGCTCGATCGTTAGGGCCACGTCCCGAAACTTGCGCGCAGCCTTGAATGCAGCAAGCTCCAAGAAAGCGCCGTCTGGCGACCGAACGCCGTGAACGAGAAGATTTGGACCGGGGAGGAAGGGCTGCGCAACGATTGGCGACTTAATCCGAGTCCGGCCACCGATGAATTGACGAAGGCCATCCGCGTTGTCTATTACCTTCACTTTGAAAGTGGGTGCCACGTCCGCGGGGTCCGACGGCCGAATGGCGACCGGAAACTCGCGTTTAGGAATATCTTCCACGTGAACCTGATTGCAGACAAACCACGAAGGCAGCACGCTAAATCCAGCACGGCGCGCTAGCTCAAGCTGCTCAGCCTTCGATTTTAGCGTCTGGAGGGTTGAAAGAGACGATGCGACAAGTTGACATGCCGGCTCGAACGCCGCCCGATTTGCAGCCAGCCACTCGATATGCTCGTCCCGGTTTGCGACCATGCAGGCCGCCCCAACCGTCTTGATCCTCTCCCGAATTGCTTCAATCCCAACGGGCTTAAAGACAAGACTCCTGTCGAACGCAGCTACGGAAGTGAGACAGGAGGAGTATCGACTCTTATCGGCAGGCTTGCGGCCGATCTCAAGGAAGTCGACTTCAATTTCGGCGGCATGGCAGCTCCGGGCCCACGTCAGCCAGTCAGGATTCCATCGGCCGAACAGCAGCGTTGTCAACTGGGGAAACTCCTGCAGTAGTATCCAACTTTGGTTCAGGCGTCAACTCAGTGCCACTGCCGCTCGATCGGGGGTCGAACTTTCGCCGCAGCCAGGCTCGCGTAATGCGCATAGCTCGACCAGAGCCATACCACGCGCTGCCGCGCAAATCGCGCCAATCGAAGATACTGTCCCGGTCCCTGAGCAGGGAGATCGCATCCTGGGTCAGATGACCAATGGTCGAAGCCGGCGGGTAGTCAGAAGGGCGGATCCGTCCCTGGATGGTATGCCACGCGTGCCGCACAACGGCCGTCTTCTCGACAGCGCGCCGCCTGGATGCGAACGCCATTGAAGCCGGCGGATAATCTGTGAGGCCGAAAGCCGCAAGACTAAGTCGTGCCTCATGGAATCCAAGTGCAGCAACACGACCCGACGTGCCTCCGAGCCGCGGATTGATCTCCAGGAAGTAGGGCGAGTCACCCTCGGGCCAGAGCAGGTCGAAGTGAAAAGGTCCAGCGATACCGCACGAATCTACGAATCGTCGGCACGCCGTTTCCACCTCAGAGGGCAGATCGCATCGCTCAACCGTCAGCGCAAAGTCTCTGAACTTGCGCGCCACTCTAAAGCCCGCAAATTCGACAAAGGATCCGTCCGGAGACCGAACCCCGTGGACCAGCATGTTTGGTGAAGGCATGAACGGCTGGGCTATCAGAGGGGAGCCGATAACGCCGAGCCCGCCGACAAACCTCGCCAGTTCATCCGGGGTCTCAAACGATTTGACTTTGAATTTGGGAATGACCTGGTCAAACTCTGCCGGCCTTACCGCAACTGGATAGCTCTCAGGCGGTATGCGATCAACCTCATCCGCGTTCACAACAAGCCATGTTGGGAGGATTCGAAATCCAGCCGAAGCAGCAATATCGAGCTGGCTCCGCTTCGACTGCAGTGCGACAAGCGCCTCATACGGGGAAGCAATCAGCTTGCAGTCAGGCTCGAAGACTCCGCGATTGGCAGCCAGCCATTCGATGTGCTCGATCCGATTGGCCGTTAGACAATCTGCGCCGAGAGCCTCGACCTGGCGCCGAATCGCGTCGATGCCCTCCGGCCGGAAGATCAGCTCGCGGTCGAACGGCAATGAGGAACTAAGACACGACGAATAGCGGCTTCGCCTCGCTCCGTCGCTTCCGATATTTAGAAGATGAACATCAAATCCTGCGGCACGGCAACTTCGAGCCCATGCAAGCCAGGCAGGGCTCCACAAACCGAATATGAGGGAGGTCAAGCTGGGTCGAACTCCTACAGGCGCGTAGTCTCCGCCCGGTAGGTGGGATATTGTGCGTACGGACGGTGATTTCCTCTTAGTGGATAATGCCCAGAATCGAGAGACTGTCGCGGTGGATAATCCCGTCGATCGTGGCATCTGCAATGCGGGGAAGCTGCGTGCCGGCGACCATCTTGTTCAACGCTTTCAGTCCGGTTATCGAATCAGCCGGCGTTGTGAAAGGGTAGTCGGAGCCGAAGAGAATCTTGTCGGTGACGTGGTATTCCTGGGCAAGGATGAGGCTGTTGTACAGCTGCCACGGTCGGTAGTGAAGCGCGGAGATGTCCAGATAGACGTTCGGGTGCTTGCGGGCAGTGACCAGCGCTTCGCCTTCATAGGGGTGGCCGAGATGGGCGAGGATCATCTTCAGATCGGGATGCCGTATCGCAACCTCGTCCCACAGCGCCGGGCGCGTAAACTTGAGAGGAGCGTTGCTGCAGAAAGTCGTGCCGGTATGGAAGAGTATCGGCAAGCCGTATAGAGTGGCTCGGGTGTATAGCTCGTCCATCAGCAGATCCGTCGGGTCGAAGTTGGCATACATCGGCGCTAGCTTCACTCCCCGCATTCCCAGCAGCTCATACGACCGCTCGAAATCCTCCATGAAGTCCCGCTCGGTGGGGTCAAGCGACATGAACGGAATGATCTTCGGCGACCGAGCGGCAAACGCAGCAATCCAATCGTTGGGCACATAAAACCCCGTATGCCGCGCCTTCATCCCAAAGACCACGCAATAATCCACCGGCTCCATCGCCGCCAGGTAGTCGGAGAATTCCACCGTCAGATCGATGTGAAACCCCCGGGCCCGATCCGCCTCAGCCACAAACGCATCCGAAAGATGCTCCGGATATCTCATAGCATGGCTGTGCACGTCGACAGTCATAAACAGCGAATTCCCCGCTTGCGCGGGGAATCCTCTGTCGAATCAGGCCCGACTATTTCCCGGCCGAGCGTCGTCGCATGACAAATGCTCCGCCAAGGAGACATGGCAGGAACATCGCCAGGGAGCTCCCCTCGGGGACCGATGCAGTAGACGCTCCAGATGGATCGATCTGCACCCAGGTGTCATCCGCGAGGGTCGTGACATATTGGCCGCTGCCGCAATAGGCTCCGTTCGAGCTTACGCTGTCTGACAGTGAGAAAAGCTCACCGACTCCGGACTGAACGGCGAAGTTCATCGAAGCGCTAGCTTCGCCATAGCCGTTAGCCACCGCGACCAGGCAGTACTCATACTGAATAGTCACTGGCCCAGCGCCGACGGAGTAAGCAGCGCTCTGTCCATCGGAAAGAGCGAAGGCGAAGTTGTGTGGATAGATCAATCCCACCGCCGAAGCGGCGACGTTTCCAGTGTCGTAGAACAGCGCGCCGGTTGGATCCGTCAGTTGAGCTTCGGGAATGGTCAACTGAGCGTTACCGCAGGCGAAGCCAAATCCATTTAGCCAGGTAGTCGGTGGCGGGCCCGTCCCATCGTTCCTCGCATAAACGCAACCTGCTCCTGGTGGCGGAATAGTGATGCCGAGCTGTGGGTTTGCGGGCGAAAGTTCAAATCCGAAGTTTCCGAACACCCATACCTTGACCCGAGCTCCGGCAACAGCCATACCCTGTGCCCGCGCCCCGTGAGGCATCGCGACCAAAATGGCGATGAGCGCGGCAACCGGCAACAACCTTGGTCCGAGTCTACACATGTTCCCTTTCCCTTTCTGATCGGTTTCCTTGTCGATGCTTTGATTTCAAGACACATATCAGAGTGCGAACTGTTGCAGCGCTCACGCAGTTTCCCGACAGCGCTCTTTGTGGCTATTAGCCAGACTGCTTAGCCTGCATTCGCTTGACCGTGCCGAGACAAACCAACAGACCATGGCAACCGAAGCTGGAACCGCGGCGAACATCCTTCCCCGTGGAGGTTCTGGCGCGGAAGAAGGTCGGCATTACAATCCTGCATTAGGTTTGCGTGTTCGAGGCGTCGAAGCGCCCGCTTAACGGCTTCCGTTCCGGACACAGCCGGTAACCTGTTGTGAACCAGCTCGGCTACCTCCTGGATTGACCGGCGGCCATTACACGCACTCCACACTATCGCGGATAGCTCATCAAGCCGATGCATTGTGGATGCCGTCACGTCGTATACATAAAGCTCGATTCCCATCCAAGCCATGGTGATTCCCCGCGAACGCGCTTTCGGTTTCATGCTCGATTCCCTCCTGTGTACTCCTCGGCTGCTTGTGAAGCATGCCTCGACTACCTGCTGATTGAAAGACACCGAAGCGAGCTCAGGCCGTTGCAAATGTTGATGTGGCTAGATCGCCTCTCCTGGAATAACTTGCCTCGGACTATAATTGGGTATGCGTGACGCGGGGATTCAATCGATAAAGGTTCTAATTCGCCGGGACGACGGGTTGTTCGCCGGTGACGATTGCGTCGTTGTTGAGGAGCCGCTTGAGATTAGGGTGAATGATGTCAGCCTGGCTGTCACGATGAGGACCCCGGGGGATGATGAAGCACTCGCAGTTGGATTTCTGGCAACCGAGGGGATTCTGAGTGGACCGACCGACCTCTTCGACGTTACACGCTGCGGGGATTCCGAAGCCGACCCTGATGCGTTGAACATCGTCACCGCATATGTTGCCCCGGAGCGAGTGAAGGCCGACGTGCTCACGGGACGCCAGCGCTATGCCACGTCAGCTTGCGGCCTCTGCGGCAAAGCTACGCTGGATTCGATTCGAACAATAGCGCCGAAGATAAATTCGATTGTCGGTTTGAAACCAGAGGTACTTGCAACCCTGCCTGACCGGCTCCGGCACGCTCAGCAAGTCTTCTCCCGCACAGGCGGGCTTCACGCAGCCGGAGTTTTCGACGTAAACGGCGAGTTGCTGTTCTCGGCGGAAGACATCGGCAGGCACAACGCGGTCGACAAAGCGATCGGCAAGGCGTTGCTCGCCGATCGATGGCCTCTCGACAATACGATTCTTATGGTCAGCGGACGAGCAGGATTCGAGATCGTTCAGAAAGCCTTGATGGCCCGGATTCCGGCAGTAGCGAGCGTGTCCGCACCATCCAGCCTGGCGGTAGCCGTAGCCCGAGAGCATAATATGACCCTGATCGGATTCCTGCGCGGAAGCTCGTTCAACGTCTATGCCGGCCCGAACTTAGCCCCAGTCTGAGTGAAAGCTCCCCGGACGGTCGACCCGCTCGTAAGTGTGAGCCCCGAACAAGTCACGTTGGGCCTGGATCAGATTCGCGGGCAGCTGTTCACGCCGGTAGCCGTCGTAATACGCAAGCGCGCTGGAGAATGCCGGAATCGGAATCCCGAGGCGGACGGCATTGGAAACGACCTCTCTCCAGCTTGACTGGGCCTGCTCGATCGCGCGGGTGAAGTAGGGGGCCAGCAACAGGTTTTCGAGACCTGGGTCCTCGTCGAACGCCTCTTTGATTCGATTCAGGAACCGCGCTCGAATGATGCACCCGCCCCGCCAGATCGTTGCGATCTCGCCGGGGCGCAGCGTCCCTTTCCAGCACATTGGGATCCTAAGCTTAGAATTCCACGTGGACAAGTTGTCGCG